>ERZ813253.5-NODE-5-length-129678-cov-8.023952_pt1 | contig 129678 bp, 149 predicted proteins | sample MGYA00520893_ERZ813253 | MGnify/ENA primary metagenome ERZ813253 (study PRJEB31669, sample SAMD00080414) | marine metagenome | biome: oceanic hadal pelagic zone biome; feature: marine hadalpelagic zone; material: sea water | place: Pacific Ocean:Izu-Bonin Trench...
TTACAGTTGTAGAACATAACTTCAACTTCAAGGAAATTCAATATGGAACTGGTAGTGACTTTGCCACAGCTGCAACATTTGGTGAAGCAGGTAACTTTGCTTCAGGTGTACAACTTTTCCATGGTGCCAACACATTTGGTAAAGACTCTATATTTGCAGCATCTCAAACCTTTGCAGTAGCTCAAACCTTTAATGGCACCAACACATTTGGTGCAGGTACAACCTTTGCAACCTCTCAAGATTTCTCTACAATGGGTATTGTAACTAGTGCTTCTACTGATATAGCTACTAATGTTTTAATTAATACTCAGGTAAAACAAGACGCAGCATTTCCTGATATTTCTGCATCATCAGGAAGTTTTGAAACTGGTCTTGTAACAATAACTTTCTCTGATGTTGATATTGCTAAACAAGATAAAATTCAAGAAGTACTTTTCACTGATGCCAATGATAATGGAATAATTGATGATGGTGAATTGGGCAGAATTACTGATGTCACTACTTCTAGTGATACCATGATTATCACTCAAGCAAAAACCCAAGACTTTGATGCAGGTGCTCAAACATTTGGTGCTAACATGAAGTTTGCTGAAAATCAAAAATTCTCAGAGCATGTTCAAACCTTTGGTACTGGAATTGAATTTAGTGGCAATGCTAACTTTACTGCTGCTCAAACATTTGCTGCAAGTATAACATTTGATGATGGACAAGACTTGTCTGGACTTACTAACAGTGCTGCTCTTAGTGCCACTGGTATGACTTTTGGTTCTGTTGAATCTATAGACTTTGGTACTAATGCTAAAACATTTGGTGCTTCAGCTACATTTGCTGAAAATCAAAACTTTACAAGTAATGTAAACCATGATTTGTCAGCTAGTGATTTGACATTTAAAAAAGATACTTTGTTCCTTGCTAATGCTACAGAAGTGTTTGGTGAACATGTTAATTTTGATGGTGTAATTGATTTCCCAGATGATCAAGCTTACCCAAACGGTGCTGAATTTGCAGATAATCAATCATGGGATGCAGATAAAGACCCTGTCTTTGCTGACTTTACCACATTTGGTAATGCTACATCCTTTGCTGAGGCATTAGATTTCAAAGATGCACCAAACTTTGAGGGAACTACCACATTTGTTGGTGCCAACACATTTGGTGCAGGTACAGAATTTGAAACAGGAGTTACATTTACTGCACTACAAAACTTTACCGGTGCTGTTGATTTTGGAGTAGGTAATCTTTCTGGTGCTGTGCAAAATATTTACAATGGTACACAATTTGAGTTAGGTTCAACGTTTGCAAATGGTCAAGTATTGCCTTTAGGTACTGTATTATCTGCTGGATTGCTCCTTGGTAATGTCACTTGTAGTGGTGCTGCAAATGACTGTATTCCTACTAATGATGCTGACATTTTATCTAAAGGTGAAATAATTGTTGCTGGAACAACTATTCCTGCAATTAAAAATACCATAACTAAAGACAACCCAACATTATCTATTGATGGATTAGGTATTTCTATGACTTTTGCAAGTATTACAACTGATGGTAACTTGGATGTTACTGTAAAAGATCCTAACGATATTGTCACAGATACTGGTGCTACATTTGATATTGATGGAGCATTAGAGATGAATACTGGGAATGGCGCTATTACTGCTATATCTAGTATTATCGACTTTGATTTAACTGGAAGTACTGCAAATAGTGGTGTTATGACTATTACTCTTCCATACAAAGAAGCAAATATCCAAGAAGGAACCAAAGAATCTCAATTAACTATGTTGCACTATGAGAATGGAGCATGGATTACTGAATCTGATTGTACTACAGATGAGGCTGCAAATGAAATTACTTGCATTGTTAATTCATTATCTCCATTCGCGATTGGTGGTAAAACTTCCGGTGGTGGAGGTGGTTGTATAAATTGCTCCCAACCATATCTTGATGGTGATATTTTAGTTTCTGTATCATCTAGTGATCCAATTATTATTAATTCCAATGATATTACAAATATTATAGCTAATGTAGGTGATACAATTACTGTAACACTAAATGTGGCTGATGACAGAGGACCTAATGATATTCGACAGGTATCTCTGTTTACAAACTTTGATGCACTACCCAGTGGAATGAATTTGTACTATGCAAATAATTTCAATCGTTCTCATGAAACAAGTACTACTTTTTACGAGTGGTTCAAATTTACTGAAAATGTAGTATTTGATCATTCAGGAAATGTATTATTTGCTGAACCTGTCATATCTAGTGCAGATAATTTAACCATATCATTTTCAATGACATGGGGTGATGTGATGGAAAAATCTCAAGTAATGGCAAAAGCAGTTGATTCCGGTGCCAACTACTTTAGAAGCACGTTACCATTTACAATTGAAATTGTAGATTCTGTTGAATCTATATCTACTCCATCTGAACCTATAGCACCAGAAGCTGATGTAGCACCAGAAGCTGATGTAGCACCAGAAGCTGATGTAGCACCAGAAGCTGATGTAGCACCAGAAGCTGATGTAGCACCAGAAACTGAAGATACTCTATCTGAAGTGATAATTCTTGATGACATCGAACAAGTTATTCCATATGAAATTGCCAATGGAATGATGACTAGTGCTGTAGTTAATACTGATAATAATTCGATTATATTTTACATTGATGCAAGTGATGATGGATTACTAGTTGTATCTCCACCAAAATCTGTTCAAGAAGGTATCTTCATGGTACTAGTTGATGGAGAAGAATCAAATGATGTTGAAATTGACGGAAATACTGTTACTGTAATGTTCCCAGCAGGAACAGAAGAAATTGAAATTATTGGTACCTATGTAATACCAGAGTTTGGTACAATTGCAGCCATGATTTTAGCAGTAGCAATTATCTCAATAATTGTAATCTCTTCAAAATCAAGACTTGGTATAATGCCCAGATACTAAAATTACATTCTCTATAGTAACTGGTACTCCAACCTTTCCTCTAGAACCCAATGATATGGATAGTGTAGCGAATTACTCATAAAGATCTGGAACTAGTGCATTACGATTCACATGTACTGTTTCATCAGATGATGTCACATCTGATCTAGATTACACTTTAACATATGGCATTAAATGGCACTTAGTGATTCAACAGGAAATGCTGCAGCTCTCACCTTGGCAGCTCCTGGTACTGCATTCTTTGGGTGACAGTGAATCAATAACAATCAACTCATTGGTTCTTAATGGGAATAGTCATTCTATCATTTCTTTATCAAGTAAATCATTTCTTCATCAGGTAATTTTGTATGTTACATAATTGTATATACACATAATTCTTGAATGTGTTTGAAAATTTTACTTGATGACACACTTGATGAATTTGAAGACACACTTGATGATACTGATTACTTTACAATGTGATAAAAGAAAAAAATCCTATGGAACTGTCTAGCATTGCGCATTATGAGTTTGTAAATATCCATTCTTTTGGAGATAGAAATGGCAGAATCTCGAGATTATTGATGAACTATATTTTGTACAAGTTTAGTTATCCGTTAATGCTAATTTGAAATATTGACAGAAAGGAATATTTCAAATCCCTTGAGAGATCAAATATACAAAACAACTCGATTCATTTTCTAAAATGGTTCATGAAATATTACATCAAAGAAAATAAACGATACTTGTAAAAAAAAAGAATTTATCATTAATCATTATACTCTTACAATCAAAGTCTGAATTGTCACTCGAAAAATATTTACAAAAAACTATTTTACTTGTACAGTGAATAACTAAATTATAATTGATAAAAACTAGACCCAGATGTCCATGTTGTGGCTCACGTCTAAATGAGGGTGCCATAAATCGAGAGATTGATTTTGATGATGGCAGAGATATTTTAGAGCAAGACATTGGCGGTAGATGAAATGTTTCAAATTTAGGGGAATCAACATTTGCAGGATACTTGGATATTGCACAATACTTTTTAGATAATGTAAATCTGGCAAAAAAATATCTCGAGGAAATACTTGATGTAAATGATCAAGCAAATGACACTACTAAAGATGAAGATGATGCCACTAAAGATGCTGACTAGAGAAAAAAATCACATTCTACCAAAATCAATAACTGATGGTTTAAAATGATATTTGTGCTCAAGGAACTTTGATTTGTACTGAAAAATTATATTTTTTTAAGAAAAATTGTTTTTACACATGGAATCAAATGTGTGATTATTACAATAACTGATCTAAATTATACATATAATATCATAAAATTTACAACTAATCGATCACAGGCATGAAATTATTACAAAATCACTCCATTTGTGGACGAATCGTCCATTAGTGTTATATACAAATTTTTGACAGAACTAAACAATAACATGAATAACAAAATAGGACGTAAAATAACTAGTCTTACGATAATGACAATTATGATCGCAGGTGGTATGACTATTGGTGCACCAGGTATGATACCTAGTGCAGCAGCAGAAAACCAACTGTTGTTCGTATCCGCAGAAAACGAAGCATTTGGTAACTCCTTTGGGGGTGGCCAAATTGTTGAAATCATTGTACGAGATCCAAATCACTCTGATACTGAAGTAGATGAAGCAGCTCCAACTGTCGAGATAAACGGTAATGCCGTTATCATGGCACAAGGTATTGATGGTTATTGGTATGCATATATTGGTGACGCCGCAGGTGTTTTACTATTAGATGCTTACGTGAATGACTCTGCTACACATGCATATGGATTAAATTATGGTAACAAAACAGCAATAAATGCATTAACTGATTCAACCAACTCATTTACAAGTTCTGGCGCATCCACACTTTATGCAAATGCTACAGCAGTTATTGGTGGATCACCAACTCTATCAAATGTTACAGGTAACGTTGGTCAAGTTGGATTCATTTCAGGTGCATCAGGCTCTAACGACTGGCCTATACTTCAAGTGTATGACTTAACCTTAGGTTCTGCTGAAATTGTTTTAGAACAAGCCGGACCAGATGAATCTGTACTATTAGATTATACTAGTATGGAAGACTTTGCTGGAATCGAAATTGATAGATCTGCAGCTCCTATAGGTGCTGAAGTACATCTAACAATTACCGATTATCAACTAAACATCGACCCAACATCTGAAGAAAAAATTATCTTCAATCAAATCACTGGTACTGCAAAATATGCAGCAACTACTAACACCGACTTAAGAACAGCAAACGCTTGTGATACCAACTGTACATTATTAATCAATAATGCTACTAACGGTCCCACTGTTTTGGAAAGAACATCTACTACAGATGATGCATTAGCAGGGCAGGATGAATTACTTTTCACTGAAACCTCTGCAAATTCTGGTGTATGGTCTAACACAGACTCCAGTGATAATGCAAGTCTAAATGTTCTCACTACAGCAATTAGAGGTACAACTGCAACTGTCGACTATAACGATAGTGCACAATCATTTAGTGTTTCAACTAGCACTGGTACGATTGATATGGACGAATCATCTGTTGGCGATGAATGGAACTCTGGTGAATCTATGGCAATAACATTAACTGATGGAGATCTTGACTTAAACACCGCATCTGAACAAACTATTAACTTCAACAGCACTAACATTCCAACTATTGTTACTGGTAGCCCAGTAAGTGCAACTACCGCAAATCTTGCTAGAGTACTAGACGTTACTTTATCAGGAAATAACGTTACCTTAACTGGCATTACTGGTACATTAATTGATGCAATGACTGGATTGGAAGATCGAGTCTCAGTAAATGTATCTGATTGTACTGGTGCAACAGGATGGGTACTATATGCTACTAATGGAGGAGAAGTAATGGCAACAGATACCACTAGTACAAATACTGCTGCTAAAACCTTTAGTAACGGTCCATCTGGTTCAGAAACAGTAATCTTAGAGGTTACTGGTACAACTGCAACAAAAGCATCAGTATGTAACGTAGCAGTCGACTTTATGAGCTTCGGCTCTGGAGTAAACGATGCAGTTTACAGATTACTCTTGGTAGAAGATGCAAATGATTCTGGCGCCTTTATAGGCAGCATTGAATACATCATGCTCAACCAATTGAATTCTGACGTTGTTACAGATATCCCTGAAGTAACTACCAATTCTGATGCTATCAAAATGGTTCTAGCAGTAGACCACACTGGTACTTCTGCACCAAGAATCCAATATTCTGATACTGATTCAGACGGTCAAGCAACTAATATAGCAGATCAAGCTGATGCTAATACCCACAGTGGTATTGTATCATTTGATACTGGTAACTATAAAATTGCAGATACAGTTACTGTAACTCTTGTAGATATGGATCTTAACTTAGATAGTTCATTGATTGATGTTTATACATCTGACACATACGACGTAATTGGTGATAATAATTCAACAGACCAAGCAGCTTTACTACATATCTTAGATGTCCAAATTGGCAGTACTAACGTCGATCTTAATGGATTAGGATTTAATTTAGTAGAGACTGATGTAGCATCTGGTATATTTGTAGCTACATTCCAAATACCTAGTACCGCAACTCCAGGATCTGATCTAGCAGTAAACTATGTCGACTGGCTTGATGCCTCTGGCAACAAGATCGAAGTAGGTGATAGTGCAAGCATTACAGCAACTTCTGGTACCATTGAAATGGATAGATCCGTCTATCCAGTACCATTTGGTAATGTAACTAATATGATGTTCCTAGAACACGGTACTGCAACTGGTGCAGCTTCCTTAGCTCAAGGTGATGTCACTGTATGGATCACTGTAACTGATGCTGATTATAATACTTCAGCATCAGGTGAAGATAAAATCATTGATACTACAGTCACAGTAAAAATTCAGAGAGGCTCAAATTCAACAACAGTAGCAACTCTTGGTGATTCTACAGCAAATGCTTTAATTGAAACAACTCCAGATTCTGGCGTATTTGAAATAAGTCAAACCATTACCTTTACAAGTGGACCTGATAATAATTGTCCAACTGTATTTGATGCTGAAGATTCTGGTTGTATATTACAAGGTGATATTATCACTGTAGAATATGCTGACACAAATACTGCTTCAGGTTCAGCAGGAACTGCAACTGACTCAGCAACTTTTGATCTTAGAAACGGTGTGTTACAATCAGACAAGTCTGTTTACTTGATTGGTTCAGATATGATCTTAACCTTAATTGAGCAAGACTTCAATCTTAATAGTGACAGTTCTGAATCCTATACCCTCGATTTGGTCGAATGGTCTAGTGATGCAGCAGATACCACCCTTGGCTCCAATGCAATTAGTGGTGCAAACGCTGCCTTTGATCCAGAACCATCTGACTTTAGAGAAACTGGTAGCAATACTGGAATCTTCCAAGTAATCGTCAATATCCCTGATACTTTGAATAGTAACTTATTGGATAGAGGCGAAGAGATCGGTTTAGAATACACTGACTGGGGTCCAGCAGGCTCAAACTATGTTGGTCAAGAAAGTGAGGATATTGGTCTAACCATATTCACATCAAACTTCGGTGCAACCATCGAACTTGATCAAAAAGTTTACACATGGACTGACAAAGTATACATTACTATTGTAGCTCCAGACCATAATTTCAACAGTGATTTAGTTGATGAAATCGGTAATACTAGTAGTGATCCAATAAAGATTGCTACTAGAGGATTCAGTCTAACACTCTACAAACTTGTTGAAACAGGTGCTGACACAGGCATCTTTACTGGTGAAGTTATCTTAACTGGATTTTCACACGATGCAAATGGTGACGGCACAGCCGAAAGACCAGGAGCAGCAACAAGTGGTGCAAGCGCAGGCCCAACTAATGGAACCCTTGAAACAGATAATGATGACGGATTAACTGTATCCTTTGAATTCTCATCGGATCAAACAATTGTTAATTCAGCATTGATTAGATGGAATATCGGTGAAGTTCAATGGCTTGAATCAAGCTACCCAGCTAGTGGAACAGGTATTGTAAGAGTAATTGACGCAGATATGAACTTGAATCCAGAAGCAATTGACAATTTCAAAATTGACGCCTGGTCAGATTCAGATGCCGGAGGTATCTCTGTAACTGTAACTGAAACTAACGAAGCAACCGGAATTTTCGAAGGAACTGTATTCTTTACAGTAACTAATGATTCTTCAGGTCACAGACTTAGAGTCGGTGAAGGTGACACAGTCACCGCAGAATATGAGGACAATACCTTACCTGATCCATATACTACTGCAGACGAACTTGATATCGGTGCCACTACATTAATCGGTACTATTGTATCACCTCTTGAGAGAGCACCCGCTACTAACTTGAGGACAGTTGACGCATTCGGTAACAGCTTAGATGCAGTTTCCGTTGATCAACAGGTACAAATTAGTGCTGACTTAGTTAACGGCCAGGATAAAGAGCAAGTATTTGCATACTTGGTACAGATTCAGGATGGTAACGGTGTTACAGTCTCACTCGCATGGATTACAGGTCAACTCACAAGTGGTCAATCATTCAGCCCAGCTTTATCATGGATTCCAACTGAAGCAGGAACATACACTGCTACTGCATTCGTTTGGGAATCAATTGATAATCCAACGGCATTATCACCACCAGTTAGTACAACCATAAGCGTAAGTTAAAACAACTAGTTCTAATTTTCCCTTTTTTCTTTTTTTTGAATCTAACTTAACGATAGTTATGAACAATTTTTCCAGAAGTAATATCTAGTAGAACACTAGTGATCAATTAAAATGAAATCTCAAATTTTATTTTCTATATTGATAATTTTTCTACTTGTAAATGCCCCCAATTCATTTTCAGAACTAGAGTTATTTACAAACAGCAAGGTCTATTCCACTGAACATAATTTACAAATTTATGGCAAGGGACTGCCTGAAGAAAACTTGATTTTGCGACTTTTTGCTCCTGATGCAACAATTGCAAAGTTTGATCAAATTACCACAAACTCTGATGGCTCTTTTAATTATAATTTATTAACTTGGCCAGAACCTACCACAAATTTTCCATATGGGACATATTTAGTTGAGGTAATTAGTACCGAACAAGATGGAATCTCTAAAAAAATCGATGTAAAGTTTACATCAACAACAGACTTGATTGATGTACCTGTTGAGAGACATGTCAGTACATTGGTATTTGCTCCTGAAACTGCTGCGGTAAATCAATCATTTCGAGTTTTTGTGCAAACAACAAGTGATGGCCTTTTAATTGGAAATGACCCTACTGAATTACTGAAAAATACTCATGTCCATTTACCATCTGGCCTTTCTGTTTCCCTGTCTGACTCATTTAAGACCTTACACCAAGGACTGTATTTTGTTGATTTTATTTCCAGAGCTGAAGGAACACACGTCTTTCATGTTGTATCTTTTAGTCAAGGAACAACATCTCATGGTTCAGCTGCAACTAACGTTCTAAGTCAAGATCTTGGTGGAATTTCTAATCAAATAATTAAACTAAACACAATTCTAGATGCAACATCAAGTGAGCTTGAAACACTAAAATCTGAAATCTCAGGATTTGATACGACTCTAGAATATGCAAGTAATCAAATAGATGAAAATATTGGAACCATCTCTACTTCTGTAAAATTCATCAGTGAAGCTTCCTCCCAACTCAATGCATTGATGTTACCAATTATTGCATCCATTGGAATAATTGTAGCCTTACAAATTACAATTCTTGCGAGAAGAAAATAGTTATAATAATGCTAGAAACGAAAATTAATTTGCCTAAAGTGGCTATCTTTTTTTCAATTGCATTTCTCTCAACTGTATTGACAAGTTCTTACGCATTTACTTCAGGAGATATGATCTTTGAAGAAAGCATACCAAAACAAATTGAATTTAATTCAGGTATAATCAAAATTGATCCTGACTTTTTTGTCGAAAATAATTTTAAACGATATCTAATTTTTGGAACAAACTTACAAAATTCTAGTTTTTTTAAAAACAATTCCTCGTATGGAATTCGTTCTGATGGTGGATTTTTCTATGTTGCAACACTTTCAAAAAACAGTGCATCAAGTTTAATCTCTCAAGGTTATAGTGTAATTGAAGATTTTAAATTAGATTTTCACTCCACTGATAAAGATCTAATTGATGCATCACGTATTGCCCAAATTTCCCGTTCTGATATTGCACAAAAAAATTACGGTGTCACTGGAAATGGAACAACAATTGCAATAATAGATACAGGAGTTGATTTTTCCAATCCAGACATTCAACATTCCCTAGCCAGAGATGACAAAAATCATCCCATAATGCTTGATCCTGATGGTCAAGGAATTATTCTAACAAATGCAACCTTCTTTGCATTTATTGATAAAGATCAACTTATCAGAAATTACAGTAAACCTATTCCTCCTGCTCTGACATCTTCAACATATGTAACAAAACAAGGAGTTTTTCTAGATATATCCCAAGGAGGTAAAGGCACTGAAATTTCTATCTACAATTCATTTTTTCCACAACTAGGTTCCTCAATAATTTTTAACGGAACCCTATCTGAAGATATGAAGATTGGCCAAGATAGCAGAAATTACATCAAATCAAAAAGTGGAGTATACCACCTTGGTATAATTTATCAAGGTGCACTGGAAGGACCTCTAGCGCAAATACAAGTAGTACCTGTACTTGTAGTTGACTCTTTAATTTCCGGAGTTTATGACACAATCATACCTGATCTGAGTACTTCATGGGAAGATTATACTAGATTTGATCTAGAAAAAGGCCAAGAACCAAACTATGATTTTGATTTTACTGATGAAAGACCAATTGTACTGGGAAGTGGAAAAGAGTTCCTTGTATATGATTCAAACAATGACGGAAAAAATGATTTTAGTGCAGGAACTTTTGGTGCACAAGTCTTGGATGTTTATGGAGTTATGCAAAACAAAACTGCATATATTGACGATACTCTAAAAGCAGTCAGCGGAACGTTACTTCCTGCATTAGATCCTGACGGTAAATTTTTTGGCTTGATGACTGATTTTATAGGACATGGTACATCTACTACAGCATCTATTACTTCACGAGGAATTGAAACTTATGATATCTATAACAATACTAAGAGATTTTCCATTACTGGTGTAGCTCCTGATGCAAAGATTATTCCTGTAAAGGCGTTGTGGTTTGGTGATACTGTTTATGGATGGCTATGGGCTGCCGGATTTGATAATATAGAATATGAATGGAAATTTACAGGAAAGCCTAGAGTTGATATCATTTCAAACAGTTGGGGAGTGTCAAATTTCCCTTCATTAAAGGCACCTCCAGGTATGGATATTCTTTCTTTGATTCTTAGTGTACTTGTAACACCTCATTCCTTGGATGATGATTATCCCGGAGTTACAATAGTTTCCAGCGCTGGAAACTCTGGACCTGGGTATGGAACAATAGGATTACCAACTGCATCGCCTTATGGAATTTCAGTTGGCGCAACTACCAACAATGTCTTTGTAGGTTATGGCCCATTCAAGGATCAACCAAGATTTGGAAACACAACATCAAATTACAATGAAGTAGTTGATTTTTCTAGTAGAGGTCCTGGTGTTATTGGTGATCCAAAACCAGACTTGATGAGTATAGGCGCATATGGATTTACTCCATCAAATATTTTAAAATTAGAAAAAGATTCTAGCGATGAATCATTTTCTTTGTTTGGAGGAACCAGTATGGCAGCACCCATTGTATCTGGTAGTATAGCAGTTTTGATAGAAGGTATGAAAAAACAGTCCCAAGACATTGATCCATTTACAATCAAAAATATTCTAATGTCTACTGCAACTGATCTTAAAAATGATCCATTTACTCAAGGTTCTGGCTTAGTTAATGTCTCTTCAGCTTTGGATTATGTTAATGGAAAAGATGGGTTGTTTATAGTATATAATGATGCATCACATCGTAACATCAAGAAAATTTTAGATCCTGTAATAGATAAAGTAAATTCAACTGCAATTGGGTTTGAAAGATTTCAACTGCCATCTAGTTCTATTCCTATGACTAGTTGGTTTGCGGGACATTTATTCCCTGGAGAAAGAAGTTCTGCTACTTTTACTATAGTTAATCCTTCTGAAAATGAGATTATAATTTCTGTGGTACCAAAAAAATTATCATTAATTACAAAAACTGAGTTTAGTGGAACAACAATTGTACAACAACAAGATTCAATACTTAACAAATCTGGAATCTATACTCCAAATTATATCAAGCTTTCAGATGTAAAGCAGCATTCTACCTTAAGTGAATTTTTTGATGAGAAAGATCCCATCCCTGATGATTCATCATTGATGATACTGAATGTAAATTTTCTATTTGATGCATTCATGAATAAAGCTTCAGATGTTTATGCTGATGATTTCAAAATCGCTTCTTTGTATCTTTATGATTGGCTAGATAATAACAACGATACAAAAATTACAAGTAATGAATTATCTCTGGTAAATAGAGCTGGTTCCTGGGGAACTGTTCAAGAACTTAGAGTCACTGATCCAAACGAAAAATTTGAAGGAACTCCTTTGGTTGGAGTGTATCCAGTCCCAACAAGATTTTCTTACTGGCTGGGTGATACAAAAATGAACTCCACCTCTATGGATTACACATTATCTGCAAGTTATTATCAAAAAGAAAAATGGTCTGTTATCTGGTCTGAATCTCAAACAATTACTGTGCCTCCAAAAGATGTTGCCACAGTTGATATGACATTAGTTGCACCAACTGATTTGCAGACAGGAGTATATCAGGGATTTCTGACTTTTGAGGGTGAAAAACATTTGGTAAATACTCCAGTGTCTTTTGTAATTAAACAATTAGTAGATCAAAATGATTCTACTGTAATTATTCACGGTAAACAAAGTGATGATGTTCTTTATGGTAATGGATACGTCAAAGGAGCATTTGATATGGCTAATCGCTATATGGCTGGAGATTGGAGGCAATATTACTTTGGCATTCAAGATGAATCAATTAATTCAGCAGCGATTGAACTTTCATGGACAAGTGATGATACTAATATAGCTGTCTTTGTAATGGATCCATTTGGACAGATCGTTCAAACAAATGTTCCATCTGGAGTGTTTGGTCATTTTCTAGAATGGCCTTCCCTTGATTGGTTAGGTACTTCTATCTTTAGTCAAGGTGGCGGATTCTTTCCAGTAAAAAATAAAGATAATACATCAACTGTTCTTTATGTACCAATTAATCAAATTGGTACTTACACTCTTTTAATACATTCAACATTGTTTGGAGGAAATTCTACAACAGAACCAATTACGTTAGCAGCAAAATTTACAAATATTTCATCTCAAATTGAACAAGTAGAAACCGAGTTTGAATTAAATGATTCTATTTTAAAAGATGACTCTAACATAGTCTATAAAACAAAGATTATTCCTGATGATTCTGTTGTCTCTGATTTATCTTTTAATCTTGGAATTACTATTGGATTAATTGTTGGAGCTACGATCGGAATTACTATCCTATTCATCATTAGACTAAAACATGAAGAAAAATTAAACAAGGTTTATTAGCAATTTGGCGAGTAATTCAGATTGAATGTCAGAGCTTGGGATAAAAAAGTCTGGCGGATTATCCAGAAGGGACTTTCTGAAGTTGATGGGTGCCGCAGGCACAGGATTAGCATTTGCTCCGTTTATTCCATTTGGTGATTTCATGCCGAACCCAAACCAGGCATCTCTTGAAAAAGTACCCGTAATCTTACCTGATGGCACTCATGCTAATATCAACACTTTTCCCATTAATTTCTCTGAAGTAATTACATATCCACAAACTGGCGATCCTGCACTTGATGCAGAAGCATTTCGTAAATGGCAGTTCATTAGATTACCTGAGGAATTAGGTGGTACAAGAAATAATATTTCTGCTCTTCGAGCATATAGCATGATATGTCTCCACCTTTGGTGTTTGTGGAAATATTGGCCAGAGGAAGGAAGAAAGAGAGGTGAATGTCCTTGTCATGGTAGTATGTATAATCCCACAACTGGAACAGCTTTTCTAGGCCCAGCATCAGTGCAAGCTCCACCATCAAACACGTTAGCTGAATTATATTTAGAAATTGACTCAGACGGGTTTGTATTTATCTTGCCACCAAAGTTTGATGTAAATGCTAATGGAGTAATTGGATATGGCCGTTTCGCTTGAAAGAAGAACTGGGATAGTTGCCCTCCTTTACTGGTTTTGGGATGGAATAGATAGAACAATCTTTACCGCAATCAAGTTTTCATTCCCTTCTAGATTTGTTAGTCCTTTTGGATTCTTAGGGATGCTTACCTTTATCACATTTATCATTCTTGGGGTTACAGGAGCTCTGCTCATGTTTTACTATCAACCTATATTGGATAGGGCGTGGGACAGTGTTCAATTCATTAATGATGATGTCCCATTTGGTTTCCACATAAGGAATATTCACTATCATGGTTCCAATGCAATGGTACTTTTGGCTGTTCTTCACATGTATTACCAATTCTTTAGTGGAAGATACAAAATTAGAAATGAAGTTTTATGGATGTCCGGTGTTATTCTTGGTACTGTTACTATTCTTGAAGCATTTACTGGATATGATGTTATATTTAGTGAACGAGCAGAACTTGCAATTAGTATTGCTGCATCTCTGACGACATCAATTCCTATAGTTGGACCGACAATTCGTGATGCAGCGCTAGGTAGTGGGTTCTCGGACTTTGTGCTAAGATTCTATGCACAACATGTGTTCCTGTTACCAATAGTAATGCTAGGATTGATGGCAGTTCATTTCCCAAGATTCTTGGTATTTGATGTACCTATGGTCATGGCTATTTCTGGCGCTATTCTCATCACCGGTGGTGTGTTCCCAATTGATATGGGATTCAAGTTTGAGCCTACAGTACCGCCAGGAGTGACAGTTCCTGAGTGGTATCTCACAGGAATTTATGCATTCATGAGGACTCAGTATGACAAGTTTGTAACAGGACTGTTATGGCCTTTGGTATTCATCATATCGCTACTGTTAATCCCGTTCATTGATAGATATAAGAAATTCTCATGGAGAGAAAGACCAATAGTTACATCATTTGGTATTACTAGCATTGCTCAGATTATGGTTACCACATATTGGGGATTCTATATTGATCCTGACGTCACGGTTCCATTAGTAGAGCGTTTGGTAATTGATCCAATCTTCTTCTACTCTGTAATGATCTTGATGGTACCGCTAGGATTTGGATTTACATACATGATGATCAAACTTGCAAATGAAGCTGAAAGAAAATCAAAACTTGCAAAAGATAAAGGCCCACAAAAGGTTGCCACAATCAACCTTTCTGAAAAATGGATTAACTGGTTACTAATTGCCCTGTTAGCATTCCAAGTATTCCTAAACATTGCAGCATACAATGCCGCTTTGACAGGAATGAAGAACATGTCATTATTCTTTGTTGGAATAATCTTGTTGGTATTTGCAGCATTCTTCCATCTTTACAGATATGCTTTGAGTGAAGAAAAGAATGCACCTCCACCTCCACCTATTCCAGTACAGGAAGATAAACCAAAACTACCTGCACCAGATGCATCTACTGAACAGAGCAAACTTCCAGAAGGTGATGCTACAGAAGAAAAACCAGAACCAAAAGAATTAGTTCAAGAAGTTCCTACACCAAAGACTCAAGCAGATTTGGGAGTTGGCGTAGATAACAACCCAAATCTTGATTCTGGAGATCTTGAGAGGTTGACAAAATGAGTACATCTACATCAAGCCACGCGTATGGTATAGGAGTTATTGCACTAATCATTGGCATGTCTGTCTCAGTTGTATTTTACACTTCATTTTATATTCCTGAATCTTTGGCAAAACCATCTATATCTGAACATATCTTGAATCCTGAAAGAGATTTTATTATTGAAATTGTTCCAGGTGCAGTAATTGATGGAAATGAAAACTATGTTCCAAACCAATCAAAAGTGTTATTGGGAATTAGCAACAAAGTAATTTGGAAAAATCTGGATGATACTGCTCATACAGTAACTCCTGATCATAGAGCATCTGATGCATATAGTGGAGACTTTGGTTCTATAGGTGTCATTAAACCTGGTGAGTCCTTTGAATTCTTATTTACGGAAGCTCAAGAAATTCCTTATCACTGTGAACCTCATCCATGGATGACTGGAAATATTTCTATAGAGTTAAGCAGATTCTAGCTAGAATATTTTGCAAAAATTATTTGACTTGCAATTTCTTTATGTTGCTCAATAATTGATGCTCTAAATTTTATTTCATGTTCTTGTTTTGGTTCAAATTTAATTAGTGCAGTAAACTCTACCTTGTTTTCAGGCATTACATCTTTGTTGATGAATAATCTTGAAACATTTTGTGATATACTCTTTCCATTGTATGATTTGTAGACTATGTGTTCATTTGAATCCAAAATCTGAGTATTTATCACAACTCCATCATATCTTCCCAAATATGACACAGAAATTGTTCCCCTGATTTCAGAATTTGGATGAATGTCAATTGAATTTAATTTGAATTCTATGTCTTTCACGAAAACATCACCTCCAAATCAGAATAAATAATTTTGTTAAGCGGGCCCAAAGGGCTTCGATCCCTTGACCATTGGATTAGAAGTCCAACACTCTATCCATGCTGAGCTATGGGCCCAAAAACCTAGCAATTAGTTACCATTTTAAGGGTTTACAGCCACTTTTTTTTGTAGTTATCTCTTTCCATTTTGAAGAGAAATTGTTGTGCATAACCTGCATATGGACCAAAATGATTTACAATTTTTTCATGAAGAATGTCATATTGTTTTTCTGTAATTGTTTTTGTTTCAAGATGAAATTCATTTAGATAATATTTTTCTAAAATTCTAATCATCCATCTGTCTAATGGAAATGACTCTAATTTGTTTAATGAAAATAACATTACGCAATCTGCGACCTTGTTTCCAACGCCTGGAATAGAACAAATACTCTTCTTGGTCTCAAAATATTTAGATTTTTTCAAACTCTCAAAATCTATTTCTTTTGAAAAAATCATATTTGCTGCATCTTTGATGAATTTAGCTCTGTATCCTACCCCACAACTTCTAATTTCATTAATTGATGCTTTACTAAGTTCCCTTGGTTTAGGAAATAAAAAAAACTCTTGATTTTCAAATTCTATCTTTGTTCCAAACTTTTTTGATATGTTTTCAAGACTAGTTTTTATTTTTTGAATGTTGGAGTTTGAGGAAATAATAAATGAAATCAAACATTGAAAAGGATCTTGTTTGAGAATTCTTAAACCAAGATATTTTTTTACAGCTTTTTTAACTGTCTTATCTTTTGAAATTGATTTGATTATGTCATCTAACTTATCATTTTTTCTGAAGAAATCTGTTTTCAAATTTTGATACGATTTGATAATTCCGTTTTTATCTATACGAAGAATATCTTGACCGTTAACACCATCCCAGTAATCTCCATTTTTTTTCCAAAGAAATACCTGACCACTATTTATTGAATTTTCAACATTTATCGCACAATTTTCTTGCATTTCAGACAGTTATTGTTTCATTAACTATAGGTGCATGTGCTTCAAACCCAAACTTCTCATGAATTTCTTGAGCAAATAGGTCACATGACTTTGAATCTCCATGAACTGTAAGCACTTTGGGGTTACCTTTGATTTTTTTCATCATATCAAACAATTCATTTCTATCTCCATGTCCTGAAAACTCAAACTGTTTTACTTCTGCTGTAACATTAACGTCTTTACCTCTTGTTGATACCTTTCCTGTTTTAAGTAATTTTTCCCCTGGTGTACCTTCACCTTGATATGATACTAGAGCAATTCCATTTTTATCATCAAATGATAGCTGTTGTAAATAAAATACAGCATTTCCTCCAACTAGCATTCCGGCAGGTGAGATTACTACACAAGGTTCTTCCATAGCACGTTTTCTTTCACTATGTTCTCTAATTGCAGTCGCACTATTAATTGCGTCAGCAAAAACTTTAGAGTCTCGTAAATATTCTGGATGTCTAAACATTATTTCATTTACTTTGAGTGCCATTCCATCCATGATAATTCTGTGTTTAAAGTTTACACTCTTTAAAATACATGCAATCTCTTGTGAGCGTTCAACTGAAAATGATGGAATGAATAAGATTCCTTTTCTATCCATCACTTCATTTGCAAATTCAACTAATTCTTTCTCAGATTCTCTTCTAGGTTTTTGTTCTGTTTGAGAATATGTGCTCTCAGTAATTAGAAGATCAATTTCGCCTACGTCAAAGTCTGCCTCTCGAAGCATTCTTGAACCATTTGGTTTGATATCTCCAGTATAGAAAAGTCGTTTTTTCTCTGATTCTACCAAAATAGTACTACCACCAATTACATGTCCTGATTCTCTTAACTCAAAAGTTGCATTTCCCTTGGTAATTTTTTGTTTAAACCCAATTTCCTTGGCATTTTTCATCATGTTATTTAGTTCAGGTAAGTCAAATGGATGTGAATTCTTTTCAATTTTTAGCATATCTTCTATCAATAATTCTGATAGATCAAAGGTTGGTGGTGTAGCATAAACATCAGTATTTCCACTTACAAAAAGAGATGGGACATTTCCTGAATGATCAAGGTGTGCATGAGTAATTATGATTGCATCTAGATCCTTAGGTTTAACATGTAGTGGATATGCTGGAGGTGTTCCTCTCCTTCCAAACATTACTCCATAATCAAGTAACAGATTGGTTCCATTACAATTAACCAAAAAACCAGATCTACCAACTTCGTTTGCAGCTCCTAAAACTTTAACATCCAAGAATTAAAATGAAATCTCAACGACGTTAAAACCTTCTTAGAGTGGAATTTATCATCATATCTATTATAAAATCTACAAAAACTTTAATTACTGTAAACTAAGATTCGATCCACATGGTCAGAACTTATGACGAATGGATTAAGACACAAGATCCAACACTCGTCGCTAAAACACGTAAAGATGACGAAACAAACAAACCACTCTTAAATCAAATTAATTGGATTTGGGTTAGTAATTTAATGAATAAGAAACCAGAACTTAATCCTTCTGCTGCTGAATTACTTGACTGGGTCACTTCTGGTCAAATAGATGCAATGAGAAAATAAACGTCCAAAATACGTTACTTTTTGTTCAAATCCAATCTCCTTACTCCATTACAATTAACCAAAAAACCAGATCTACCAACTTCGTTTGCAGCTCCTAAAACTTTAATATCTAAGAATTAAAATGGAATCTCAATTCTAGCGCCTTTTAGCAGAACCGATCATTATGTCTATTATAGAATCTACAAAAGCTTTAATTAGTGTAAGCTAAGATCGGATTTACATGGGAAGAACTTATGACGAATGGATTAAGACATTAGATCCAGCATTAGTCGCTAAAACACGTAAAGATGACGAAGCAAACAAACCAATCTTAAATCAACTCAACTGGATTTGGTGTAAAAATATGATGGATAAGAAACCAGAACTTAACCCTTCTTCTGCTGAACTACTTGATTGGATTACTTCTGGTCAAATAGACGCAATGAGAAAATAAACGTGTAAAATACGTATCTTTTTGTTTTTTAAAATTCTTAATTTAATTTATGCGCATATTTTTTAACTCGATCAATTTCATAACAGGGTTATGAATTTCAATCATGGTTTAAATAGCCACTAAGCAATCTTACTATTGTAATGCCAATAGCAATACTTCCAGACATTGATGAACAAAGATGTATAGGATGTGCACTATGTGTAGAAATCTGTACAACTCTTGGTCCTGATGTCCTTAGAGTTAAACCAGTTGAAGGCTGGAAGAGGGGTAAAGCATTTGTATTTTATCCAGAAAGATGTATTTCAGATGGTGCATGCATCGGTGTATGCCCAACAAAATCAATCTTTTGGATGAGACCAATGAATTATACTGCTGGACAACCAGTTCCTCTTCATAAAAATGGTGTCTTCATCAAAGGTTGGGCAGAAGACGCAGCACTATAAGCTGAATCTTTTAGCACATTCTTTTTTATTATTTTTTATTAAACAAAAGATTTTTTCTTGATTTCTTTTGGCAGTGTTTTTATAAAATATTTAACGAATTTATCATTTTTGTCATAATGAATTTCCGAAAACTTGTTGTTGTCAAAGAAACATCTCCATGTCTCTTCAAATGTGGAGAACTCTTTTGGTTCAAAATCTATCCTAGAAGTTTCATGGTGTGCAGCTGGAAAAATATCTGAAATCTCAATTGGAATTAATCCTAACTGTGGATTATATTGGCATACCTGTATTGAATCAAAATCCTTGAATTTTCTCTCTAGTTCAACATATTGATGAGACAAATATCCTGGCTTTGAACTTGATTCTCTGGTAATGATTAGTTTCTTTTTCTTTGATTTGAATTTTCTAACCATATTATGATATGCTTGAACCTCTGGACGAAATTGGTCTTCTTTATCATATAGGAAGATAGCCTTTTCTTTGAATTTTGGTGTAGTTACACCAAAAAATTCATAATTATTTGTCATGACTTCAATCATTTCAAATAATTTAGGATGAGCTCTTGCTTTTTTCATTACATATTCCCATAATCTTCCTTCATAGATTGACTGCTTTACCTTATCGACTTCAAGTTTTATTGCATATAGGTTATGTATAGCAAGTTGATTGATTTTTTCAGTTACTTCAAGCTGGCGTAATTCATCTGGAGTGTATTTAGAGCACACTTCACAATTGCATGGAAATACAACGATATCAGATAAATATCGTGTACCATCATCTGTGATGTATCTCTGATGTTTGGCATAAAGCATGTAAGATGCTGAATCAAATGTATCACATCCCAAAGCCACTGCAAATGGTATTGTTAGAGGATGCCCTGCTCCAAAAAGATGTAAAGGAATAGAATGTGGCATTTGTTTTTTTGCAGCTACAATCATCTGTGCTAATAGTCTATATTCATATGACTCCATAAATTCAACTGGGCTTCCTAAAGCCAACATCTGAAAACCAATGTCTACTAATCTCTTTGTTGATTTTGCAACAAGTTCAAAATGTTCTCCTCCCTGAATTGGACCAATCCAAATCTGACCATTATCTTCACTGTCGTCAAGTGTTTGCTTTGAAATTTTGAGAGTATGTTTAACGTATGCTTCTGCTTTTTTTAATGGCAGTCCAAATCCAGTTGGCTTGTCAAGTGGAATTGCAAAATCTGTTAGGATTTCTTTTTCAAAATTTGCTATCTCTGACGGTAAAACTTTAACATCTCCATATTCTAGAACTTGATAACCTCCAGAATCTGTCATAATTGCACCATCAAAATCTATAATCTTATGAATTCCTTTTTTTACAGCTTCATCACCATAGCTGTTTTTCGTAATGTATGCATTTGTAATTACTAAGTCAAAACCAATTTCTCGAATTTTTTTTGATGGAATTGTTTGCTTTACAGGATGAATAACAGGAATGTATGCTGGTGTCTCAATTTTTCCATGATTAGTATAAAGAGTACCTATTCTTCCTGCTAAATCACTTTTAGAAATTTCAAACAAGTAACTACACAAACTTAAAGACGTTATTTAATCAATCATTAAAAAATTTTTTTAAATCATTCTTTTTTGTAATCAAATCAAGCCAATCTACTTCTTCATTACCTTCATTGCTAGAAATTAGAGTCATCACTTTTTCTACTACTTCTCGAATGCTTTTTCCACTAGTGTTTATCTGGAATGCTTTTTCTTGGAATTTACTTATTGTGTCATGTGCAATAATACCTAGTACTTCACTACCTAAGTTTTCCTTACTTTTCTCATCTGTGTATCTTCTTTCCTTGTAGACTGAGATCAAGTCATAGGGATCTCTTCTTAAAACAATTACTATCTTTACTTTGTTTTTACCTAAAACATAAGGTGCTAAATGACCCACAATAATCTTTTTCTCTGAAATTTTTTGTTCAAGGATTTTTTCCAGTTTTGAAGTGTCTACATTGTATGTATCTTTATTTTTTTCAAACAATCCTGCATCTTTTGCTATACTGTTAATATCAAGAATTGACAGTTCAAGCTTTTCAGCAATTTCCTCAGTAATCGTGTGTTTTCCAACTCCTGGATTTCCAGTAATTACTATTGACATGTTATAAAATCACTATAAACTGCATTAAACGATTTCTGTAATACTAATAAGTAGAATTGAATTTTTGACTATATTGCAAATCGGTTTATTAGGTAAAGCAAATGTTGGAAAATCTACCTTTTTTTCAGCTGCAACTGAAACTCCTGTGGCATCTGGTAATTTTCCTTTTACAACAATTGAACCAAATATTGGTGTGGCTTATGTTAAAGCCGATTGTGCTTGCAAACATTTTGACATTCAACATGAAAATGAATTATGTATTAATGGCACTCGTCTTATTCCAGTCAAACTCATTGATATTGCAGGATTAGTTCCAGGTGCACATGAAGGAAAAGGACTAGGAAATCAATTTCTTGATGATGCAAGACAAGCCGAAGTTTTGATTCATGTAGTTGATATTGCTGGAAGTACTGATTTACAAGGACAACCAGTTCCAGTTGGAACACATGATCCTCTTGAAGATGTTGTATTTGTTCAGGATGAATTTGATCAATGGTTTGCGGATATTCTTAAAAGAGAATGGGATAAGATTACCCGTGAAATAGATCAGAAAAGAGCAAAACTAACTGATGGTATTGCAAAACGATTCACTGGATTAGGTATTAAAGACTATCAAGTACATGAAGTGTTACAAAAACTAGGTCTCATTTCTAGAAATCCAAAGGAATGGAAAGATTCTGATATCAAAACTTTTGTTAAAGAATTAAGAAAAAATACAAAACCAATGATTATTGCTGCAAATAAAGCAGATCTTTGTCAAGATCTTGACATTATTAAAAAAATTTCAGATCCTGTAATTCTTTGTAGTGCTGAAACTGAATTACTTTTACGAAAAGCATCAAAAGCAGGAATTGTGAATTATTCTTCTGGAGATGAAGATTTTAAAATTATTGAAGGAAAAGAAATTCTACCTTCTCAACAAAAAGCACTAGATTTGGTAAAGTCTGTGTTTTCTAAAATTACATCTACTGGTATTCAGAAAATCCTAAATACTGCTGTTTTTGATTCTCTAAAATTTATTGTTGTATATCCTGTAGAAGATGAAACTAAACTAACCAACAAAGATGGCATCATTTTACCTGACACAAAATTACTTCCACAAAATTCTACTGCAAAAGATTTAGCAGGTTTAATTCATGCAGATATTGCTAAGGGATTCTTACATGCAATTGATTGTAAAACCAAACAAAGAATCAGTGGTGATCAGAAACTAAAAAGTGGGGATGTGATCAAAATTGTATCCACATTAAGTAGAGGATAATATGCTAGGTTTGGGAATTGAAAGCACAGCTCATACATTTTCTTGTGCTATAATTGAAAAAAAAGGAAAGAAAGGAATGATTCTTTCTGATGTCCGAAAAATTTATCGTCCTGCAGATGGAGAGGGAATTCATCCGAGAGAAGCATCACGTCATCATATTGAGAATAGTTCTTTAGTGTTGTCTGAATGTCTTAAAGAGGCAAATACTACAATTAAAGATCTAGATCTTATTTCTTATGCTGCAGGTCCTGGATTAGGTCCATGTTTACGCGTTGGTGCAGTTGTTGCAAGATCTTTAGCTTCTTTTTATAAAATTCCAATTTATCCTGTCAATCACGCAATTGGTCACATTGAATTAGGAAAGCTACTTACAGGTGCAACTAATCCTTTAGTGCTTTTAGTATCTGGAGGACATACTATGCTTTTGGCATTTCTTAACAAGCAGTGGAGAGTTTTTGGTGAAACTTTAGATATTACATTGGGTCAACTACTTGATCAATTTGGAAGATCTATTGGATTTGCTTCTCCATGTGGAAAAAGTATAGAAGAGTTAGCATCTACATCTTCAAACTATATCATGTTACCATATTCAGTAAAAGGAAATGATGTTTCTTTTTCAGGTTTATTGTCTGCAACAAAATCTATTTTAAAGCAAAGTAAAGTTGATGCATGTTATTCACTTCAAGAAACTGCTTTTGCAATGATTAGTGAGGTTGTAGAGCGTGCCTTATCATTTACATGTAAAAAAGAATTGATGATAGTAGGTGGTGTTGCAGCTAACAAAAGATTATCTGAAATGCTTCAAGCTGTATGCAAACGACACAGATGCAAATTCTTTATAGTCCCGATACAATATGCTGGAGATTGTGGAAGTCAAATATGTTGGACTGGACTTTTAGAATCACAAGTCAAACAAGGTGCTTTGCTAAAAGATACTTTGGTTATACAATCTTGGAGATTAGATTCAGTTAAAGTAGATTATTGATTTTTGTTATTATTAATTGCCTCATCAATACTTTTTAGCCAACTTTTTGTATTGAAAACTCCAAACTTGTAAGTCTGTTCGTCTTTACCTGCCTTTGCAGTAAAACATACTTTTTTTATTAGTAATCCCTCCTTCCATGCTTTAGTCACATCGTCTAATGAAACATCCAGTATGGTATCACCAATATGTTTAGAAAGATCTATTATCCGTGCCCTAGTTTTATCAAATGCTAGTCTCTTGTTAGTTAACGTCAGAATTCCTGAACCCAAATTGTCTTCATTACAATCTTCTTGTCTTATTTTCTTTTCTCCTTCTTCCATGATTAATTTTTATTGAATTCCTTTGGATATAATGTTAATGAAATTAAGAAAAAAAGGAGCAGAAGCTGACATATATCAAACTAAATGGCAAAATTCTAAAGCAATTCTTAAAATTAGAAAAATAAAAAATTATCGCAATTCCTCTCTTGATTCAAAAATACGTAAACAAAGAACAATAAAAGAATCTCAAATAATATCTCAAGTAAAGTCGTTTGGAATTCCAACACCTCTTGTTTACTTTGTAAACTTGAAAAAAACCTTAATCGTAATGCAAGAAATTCCTGGGAAACTAGTTCATGATTTACCTGAATTAAAAATTATTGAATTATTAAAAGAAATTGGAAAATTAGTTGGAACGATGCACAAAAATGGAGTGATGCATGGAGATTTGACAACATCAAATTTTATCTTGTTTCAAAATACTGTTTTTGTAATTGATTTTGGATTGTCTCAAAATACAGTAAAACCTGAGGATCATGCCGTTGATTTGAGATTAATCAAAGAAATTCTTAACAGTGCTCATACAAAAATCATGGAACCTGCTTGGAAAAACTTTCTAATTGGTTACAAATCTGTTGTTGGAAATACAAATTATATAAAAATCACAAAACTAGTTTTAGACATTGAAAGTCGTGGTAGGTATGCAGCAGTCGTTTGATCTATTTTTTGTATCCTCAAATAGGCACAAATACCAAGAGGCAAAAAAGATTCTAGATTCCTTTGGAATAAAACTTGGTTTTTTTAAATTTGATTTAGAAGAGATTCAATCAAATTCACTACAAGATATTGCATCAAAAAAAGCAGAAGATGCATTTTCTAAATGCAGAAAACCTGTAATAGTTGAAGATGATGGCCTATTCATTACTTCACTTGATGGATTTCCAGGCCCATATTCCTCCTATGTTTTCAAAACAATTGGAAACACAGGAATTCTTAATCTCTTAAAAAATAATAGAAAGGCAAAGTTTGTTTCTATTATTAGTTATTGCGATAAAAAAATCCTACAATCCTTTGATGCAAAACTTGATGGTACTATATCACACTTACAAAAAGGAAAAGGTTGGGGATATGACCCAATCTTTATACCCAAAAATACTAGGAAAACGTTTGCTGAAATGAATAACAAAAATGAATTGTCACATAGGTATAAAGCGCTGAAAAAATTTTCTAATTGGTATTTACACAAGTAGGAATATAACGATCAATTAATCGTTCATTATTCTGTAAAACTGAAATTCTTGAAACAAAACTTTCATCCATTATTGAAAATATCTTACTTTGTTTTGCAACCTGTTCACTAAAATTTTTTATTTCTTCCATTTCTAACATATTAGAATGTTCCAACCTGTTAGTTGAACGACCAATATGCATGTATGATTTTATTTCAATAAAGTGCGGACTTGCTTTTCTAACCATTTCTGCAAATGCTGGAATCATTTCTTTTATGTCATTATAGCCTCTAATCAAAGTAATTCTTAGAACTGTTCTTGTATTCAAATGCTTCAACATAGCAAGAGTTCTATTCCATCTTTCCCATGAATCATCATATTTTGGTTGGTTTATTCTCTTAAATGATTCATAATCTGCAGCATTAGTTGACAAGTACAATTGTGTTGGTAATGCCTCTTCATCCTGTAGTCTTTGTATCATATCTGGTTCTTGTCCATTAGTTACAAGAAAAGTTGATTTTGTTGCTTTAAGTGAATGTAGATATTTGATTAGTTCTGGTAATTTTGGATACATTGTTGGTTCACCAGAAAGTGAAATTGAATAATGACTAGGCAATAATGATTCATCTAATCTTTGTTTATCGTTTCTTGAATCTCCATAATATCCATTAATCAGTTCTTTTCTTTCAATCATCAATTTAGTCAAAATTGCTTCAGGCTCTGCAACTTGTTTTGGATCCATTTTTAATGAATCATAAAACTCCATTGGTCTCCAACAATATACACAACGATTTTCACAATGCATTCCAGCTGGGGAAAACTCCATACATCCATGAGTTGAAATTCCATAAAACTTGTGTTTGTAGCAATTTCCTTCATGTTTGAATGATTTTTTTGTCCAATGACATAATGCAACTGTAGCATGATCAGCAATTCCGTACTTTGCTTTTTTTAATTGCTTAGCTATTGCAGGTTTTATCTGAATTAAACGATCATCTTCTTCAACTGTTTCGGCAGAGCAACTCATGAATTCTATTCTAGTTTTTGTTTACTTAAATTGATCGAGTTTTTTGTTTTAGTGAAGAAAATAAGCTGAATTATCTACTGTTTTAAAGTGTAATTTAATAACTGGATTTTTTCAAATAGATTGTACATTGAAAGTAAAATATATGATGGCATTTTTGTTTCTTATAGTATTTACACTAAGTACCCTAATTTTACCAGTTGTTGCAGATTCTGATATTGATTCTGATGGAATAATTGACTCTCTTGATAATTGTCCTAATCTTCCAGAAGATTTTGTAGGTGAGATAGATGGTTGTCCTTCAAGCACTGTTAGTTGGGTTGACTCAGATAATGATGGAATAATTGACTCTCTTGATTCTTGTCCTACTCAACCTGAAACTTACAATCAATTCCAAGATGCAGACGGTTGCCCTGATTTCATTTCATCTGATCGCATATTTGATCAAGATGGTGATGGGATTTTAGATTTGCAAGACAAATGTCCATTAGATGCTGAAACCTTTAATGGTTTCCAAGACGATGACGGTTGCCCTGATACTTTGGTAATTGATTCTGATTTTGATGGAATTCCAGACTTTTTAGATTTATGTCCTGACACTGCTGAAACTTGGAATAGTTTTAATGATTATGACGGTTGTCCTGATGTAATACCTAATCTTGATTCTGATGGTGATGGAATTTTAGATGTTGATGATCAATGTATCTATGAGCGTGAACGATACAATGGTTTCCAAGACGATGACGGTTGTCCAGATTTTTCTCCTTTTAAAACTGCGCTTGATTCTGATGGTGATGGGATAAGGGATACTATTGATCTTTGTCCTACTCAATCTGAAACCTTTAACAATTTCCAAGACGATGACGGTTGCCCTGATACTATTTCATATGCTTTATTTACAAATAATATGTTACTTGATGCTGACTCTGATGGAATTCCTGATAATGTAGATCGTTGTTTGACTATTCCTGAAAATTACAATGGATATGAAGACGATGACGGTTGCCCTGAATATTTCAAAGATATTGATTCAGATCATGATGGAATATTAGATAGTGTAGATGAATGTAAATTCCAACCTGAAACTTACAATCAATTCCAAGATACAGACGGTTGCCCTGATACTATAGTTGTTGAGAAGAAAATTTATGATTCTGATGGTGATGGAATATTTGATGATGTAGACTCTTGCATTACTTTACCTGAAACCTTTAATGGTTTCCAAGACGATGACGGTTGCCCTGATACTATATCTACAATTGATTCTGATGGTGATGGAATCATTGATACCTTAGATGAATGTAAGTACCAACCAGAAACTTACAATCAATTCCAAGACGATGACGGTTGCCCTGATCTTCTTTATATTCAAACATTTACTGTAGATTCAGACAATGATGGAATTGTAGACAATTTGGATATTTGTCCAAATCTTGCTGAGGTGTACAATGGTTTCCAAGACGATGACGGTTGCCCTGATACTATATCTACAATTGATTCTGATTCTGATTCTGATGGAATTCCAAATTCTGTTGATCAATGTCCACTAGAGGCTGAAAATTATAATGGCTTTGAAGATGCAGACGGTTGCCCTGATGATGTTTCTGTGAGTCTTTTTTCATATCAATTTCCTGATAATGATAATGATGGCATTGATGATAGATGGGATCAGTGTTTAGATGAGGCTGAAAATTATAATGGTTTCCAAGACGATGACGGTTGCCCTGATAAATTAGGTTATTCTATTCCTGCTTTGATTGATTCAGATAATGATTACATTCCAGATCATCTAGATTTGTGTCCCATGTCTCCTGAACGATACAATGGTTTCCAAGACGATGACGGTTGCCCTGATCAAATAATTTATGATTCACTTGCTGATTCAGATATGGATGGAATTTTAGATAGTGTAGATGAATGTAAATTCCAACCTGAAACTTATAATCATTTTGAAGATACAGACGGTTGCCCTGATAGTGTTTCTGATGATTTTGTTGGTGGTTCAATAAAGTATCAACCAATTGATAATGATAATGATGGCATTGATGATAGATGGGATCAGTGTTTAGATGAGGCTGAAAATTATAATGGCTTTGCAGACGATGACGGTTGCCCTGATACTATTGGTGCTGAATCTACAATTGTACCAATAACTGATTCAGATATGGATGGATTTGATGATGAATTAGATTCTTGTCCTAATGAGCCTGAAACTTGGAATAAATTCCAAGATACAGACGGCTGTCCAGATATACTCCCTCGAGATTAAACTATTTCACAAAATTTGTGTTCAATCTTAAAATGATTAATATCTCCAAAAATTAGAATCTCTTTGTGCTTCCAAAATTCTCTAGTAGGGCATTCTTAGCTCCTATGGCAGGAGTAAGTGATCCTGCACTTCGATTACAATGTAAACAAAAGGGAGCTGGGCTTGTTGTTACTGAATTTACTAACATTCATAGTATTATTGCAAAAGAAAAACAACTTAAAAAAAATACTAAAACAATACAAGAATTTATTGAATATTCAGAGCAAGAACGTCCTATTTCAGTTCAGTTATTTGGTTCTGATCTTCTTGCATTAGAAAAAGCTGCAAAGATTGTAGAACCTTATTTTGATATTATTGATTATAACATGGGATGTCCTGCACCTCATATTACTCAACAAATGGCAGGTGGTGCGCTTCTACAAGAAATAAATCTAACTCAACAAATTTTCAGCACCCTTGTTAATGCTGTAAAAAAACCTGTAACACTAAAAATTCGTTCTGGAGTGACAAATGCTAGCAAATTTCTATTTAGAGAAATTGCTGAAATTGCAGAAGATGAAGGAATTCAGATGATCACTCTGCATCCCAGAACTGTTAGTCAAGGTTATTCTGGAAATTCAGATTGGAAGATGATTAAAGAACTTAAAGAAATATCAAACATTCCAATTGTTGGAAATGGGGATATTGTAACCCCAGAAGATGCTAAAACTATGATTGATGAGACTGGTTGTGATTATGTAATGATTGGTCGTGGTGCAATGGGAAATCCATTCTTGTTTGAACAAATAAACGATTATCTCAAAACTAACTCTTACAATGAATACTCTTTCAAAGATCGGTTGGATTCATTTTTTGATTATTTGCATCTTACAAATCAATACAAAATCAAATTTGCTAATATTAAGAGTCAAGCAATAAGATTTACAAAAGGTATGGAAGGAGGTTCTAAACTACGTTCAAAAATTACTTTTTCAAAAAATATTGAAGAACTTGAGAAAATTATGAATAATGCATATACATCGCCCTAGAAATTTATTAAATTACTGCATATTACTTTACATTTGTTTATGATTTAACTAAAATTGATATTGAATTTTTAAGCAAACTAGACTATTCTTATATATTTCAAGATGGCATTTAATGTATGAAAATAGGAATTGAATCGTAATTGGCAACAGCTTATGTTCTCATAAACTGTGAGCTAGGTTCTGAAGAATCAGTAATATCCGAACTTAAATCAATAGAAGGAGTTGTTGAAGTACATGGCACATTTGGTGCATATGATATCTTGGCTAAAGTAAAATCAGATCAAGTAGAAGCACTACGTGAAACTATTACTTGGAAGATAAGAAAAATTCCAAAAATCAGATCAACTCTGACATTAATGGGGATTGAAGGACAAGAATAATTCTTCAAAATCCTTTGCTTTTATACTTAAATTGTAATAGACAATATCCCTTCAAAAATACGTCTCCCAAAGGGACATCACACTGGGAGAACAGAGTTATTCTCTCAGTAGAATTATCTAAATCAAATGATTATGTAGTTTTATTCAAATTTTATTATACAATTAATTGGTTATTGTATTATCCTCTGACTTTTTTAGTATAGAAAAAAATGAAAATTATGAAAAGTGATGAAAAAAGATCTCATAGACTAAACTATCTTTTAAAGTACTATTTGATTAATCCTAAAGAAAATGATCTCTATCAAAGAGCCAAACAAATGGGAGTATCTGATTCTACTGCGAAGGATTACATCAGGACAGTCATTATACAAGCCAAAAAAATCTATTCAAAATAGATTTTGGGGATTTATTGAAAAAATTGAATTAAACCTGTTTTCTCTCTCACAAAGAAATCATTAGTAATCTTAAACAAGGTATTCATAAATAATCAAAGGAGAGAAAATACACATGACTGATTCATTGCTTGATGATGTAAATGCTCTTTTAGACAAGGATATTGGAGATGACAAAATTTTAAAGCAAATTTGGAGGGCTTGTGAAAACAATGAAGTCATTAGCAATTATGAAAGAAATTATGTTAGAAAATTAGCAGAAAAACATCTAGGACGAAGACCAAAAGTTGTTCAAACCAAAATACTTGTAGACGAAAAACCAACAGATCCAGATGTTATTATCCCAGAAACTCCATCTGTTCAAAAAATTCAAACATTTCAACCTCCTGCACGAATAATATCTTCTAATTTGAAAAATTCAAAATTGATGTTAGGTATTGGCGGTGTCGCTTTGGTAATAATTATTGCAGTTGCTGCTTCATTTAATGGTCTCTCTGATGTAACACCAACTAACTCAATTCCAGACACATTATCAATTCAAACTGATCTATCATCCTATGATAAAAAAGACATAATTTCAATTAGTGGTATGTCTGATACCTCAGGAATCGTGAACCTTTCAATTGAAAATAAAAATAATGAACTTGTATGGGCAGAACAAGTTTCTCTAAAAAATGATGGAAGATATTCAACATTAGCTATTGCTGGAGGTCCAGGATGGGAAAGTTCTGGTACTTATACAATCAACATAGATAATGGTGTAGAAACAAGATCTATCTCATTTTCATTTACTACATAATCCTTTCAAATTCTTTCCAATGAAAATCAATCACATCTCTGAGCTTCTCTACACTAATTTCTTCCATGTATTCACGATAAACTATGAATTTATTTTGTCTACCTGAATCTTCACCATAAACATCATTGGTGATTTTTGGAATTGTTCCAGATTTCCATTGAGTCATCTCAAAAATCCATATTGTTGAATCTGGATTTGAAAAGTCAATGTCATCACATCCTACAATGTAAAGAAAACATTTTGTTGATTGGTTTAGCTTTTCATGTAATTTTTCATATGCTATCATCTGACCTTTTGGAATGTTGATCTTATCATTATGAAATCCCTTGAATTCCAAGATTACAAAACTTCCCTTGTGCTCAATGAGCCAATCTAAATCAGTTCCACCTGAGGCTATCATTCCATGAACAATTAGATTACCTAAGACCTCTCTTCCACGAGTAAATTCTGATTCGTCAAAAATCTGATATTTTGCCTTTGGGCTTTTACGAATAATTTGTTTAGAATTATGTTCAGAATGAATTGGATTTTCCTTTTCGTATATAGTATCAATAAATTCATTTGTATCATTTACCATAATTCTAAAATTTTTAACTTGATGATAAGCGAGTTTGTAAAATTTAGTAAAGTTAAACTATTTTTCTGATTTATCTACAGCAAAATTCTCCTCCTGCCCCTTTATACAAAATAAAATATTCATCTGGGTTCTTCCTCTCTTTTTTGGCATTCAAAGCATCTTGATATATCTCAAAATGCTCAACTAAGTACAATTGATTTTCAGAGTCTGCAAAATAATCTATTCCAACTAAATCAAATCCTATTTCCGGAGTTAGGTTAATCTTTGCTTTTTCAAATATATCTTCAGTCAATTTTTACTTTTTTAAAATATTAAAATTTAGAAAAATCATTACTCATAAATCATAAGATCTTTTTCTTCCAATAATGCATGTAAATTATGAACAGACCTGTAAACATCTGACTCTTTTTTAGCACCAGTACATACCAATTTCCCTGATGCAAATAATAATATCACAGTTTTTGGATCAAGCATTCTATGAATAAGTCCTGGAAATTGTTCTGGTTCATACATACTTCTTGGTAGTGTTCTTGCTGCTTGTTCCAGATGGATTTTTCCACCAAGATTAATTGCGGCTACTATATTTTGTACTGTAATTACCGCATCTTTTTTTACTTTGACTTTTCCCTTTCTTAGTTTTTGAACAACTGTGTTTACAGCTTTAATTGCCATTTCTTCAGATTTAGCTCCAGTACACACCATCTTTCCTGTTCTAAAAATTAAAGTTGCAGTTCTGGGACTCTTTATTCTAAAAACAAGCCCAGGAAATTGTTCAGGGTGGTATTCAGTATCTGGAAATTTTTTTGTAATTTCAATTAGATCAAGTTTTTGGTCAACTGATGCAGATGCAACTACATTTTCAACACTAACAATTGGCTTTGTTTGAGGCATAATATCGGACTTTTAATAGCCCTGTATATATACTAGTAAAACTTTTTTTGAAAATTTGAGTTAATCTAATGATGTCCTATCCATTGATAACGATATTCTTCGTCAATGATGTCTGTCACTAATTCCCTGTCTTTGATTTCTATTTTAGGAAAATCTATCTCAAAGAATCCTAATTTACCTTTACATGAAATTGGAATTCTAAATGATTTCACATCTTTTAACATAAATCCAAAAGTTTTACCATGAAAATTTTTTGAAGCTAAATGAAATTTTTGATCTGCTTTTATTTCCTTAACTGAGTTATATTTTTTCACTTCATAAAGTTCTGCTTTACCAATTATTGCACCTGTAACTAATTTTTTTTTTATTTTTAATCTCTTACAATCTTCTATTCTTATTTTAATTGGAGCATGGATCAAAAATTCCCCACGGAAATTTGTATTCCACTTTCTTAATTCAATAATTTTTTTACCAGAAATTATTAAATCTGCAAATGGTTGAGATACTGAAAGACATTTCAAGATTATTATTCAGTAGCTACTTTGATAAATTTAGAAGGATCTGTACTTCTTCCTTCAGGTAGTTCTGTAATTCCTCCATTCAAACTTTCAGTTACAATTCCTTTTGCTGCAAGAACCTTACTAGCCATAAGCGAAGTATTCCCTGCCATGCAAATCAACAATGATTTGCCTTTAGATCCTTGTAGCTCTTTCTTTAACTCTTCTGGGATTTGTTGTGTTGATAATAGTTGATTTGCTGTGCTTGCTTTTGGAACAGAGATTTTACTTTTATCAACGCCAAGAGATTTTGCAATTAACTCTATTCCTTCTTCGCGTGGAGTATATTGAGTATGAATCCAAATTATTTTATCATAATCATTTGCACTTGCTACAGCTTCATCTAATGAAACTTGAACACGTTGATTCTTTGACATTGCTTCCAGATTCTTTCGGTATTTTTCTATTCCATCAGCAACAATTACGACAAACTTTCCACCACCACTAGAATCTGCCATAACTAGCACCTGATAAAGCGCAAGAGCAGTACTTTCGCCTATGTCATGACCTTTGTCTACAAAAAACTTTAGAAGATGTTTTGCCTGTTCAAAATCTACTTCATGTTCTCCAGCATATTTCTCAGGTTCGTATAGTTTCAAGCCGAATGCCTTGTCTTTTGTTCTAATCCCTGCAACATCTTGACCAGCAGGTGGGAAAACTACATGCAGCGATTTTTTTCCATATTTTTCAGATACATATCTACTCAAGCCACCAGAGGTGCCACCTGTACCAAAGGTACAAACAATTTCAAAATCTTCTAGTGAATTACCATTTTCATGTAATTGTTGGTCTATCTCAACTGCAGTAACAGTCCTATGAACATCAATGTTCAATTCATTATCGTATTGTTCTGGGCAGAATAATCCGTATATCTTAGCAAGAAATTTAGCCAAATTTATGATATCTTGTTTAACTAAAAGTGATTCTATTTCAGAATTTTCTTTATCAAAAATTTCAGGATCAAACCCAAGTTCTGATAATTGTGAGCGAATATTAACTGCAGCTGCTTTTGCAGCCAAAAGATCTACTGCACCATCTTTCATTCCTGGAGCAGGACAGATATCCATATCAAGATCCATAATTCGTATATTCTCATTTCTTAATTCCTTGAAGACTCCTTCTTGCAACTTTCTTGATACAAGTGTAACAACAACCAATCCAAGTTTTGATAATAATCCAAGAGCTATTCCAAAGTTGCCTGAGGTTGCTTCGATTACTGTTTGTCCACTCTTCAGCTTACCTGTAACAATAGCGTCATGGATAATGTGAACTGCAGCTCTGACTTTAATTGAACCAGTTAGTAAGTTGGAATCAAATTTACCAAAAACTTTTAGATCCATATCTGTAAAATCTGTTTTGTACACACTTTTAGCACATTCTTTCAAATCTTCAGTAAGATCAGTAAGCGGTGTTGCATTAACAATCTTCGTTTCTTCTAGATGAGGAACTTTACTCCATATTTCTTGCTCAAAGCTCTCAAGTAGTACGTTATCAATATTGGTTACTTCCAAAAATCTTTCTCCTCAAAATTCTAATGAATTATCCTTCTAAAATACTAATCACTTTACTTGGAATATCATTTAGTCTACTTACCGCCATAGTTTTTTCATATCCTAAATGTCTGAGATTATTTGCTATAGTAGTAGCCCTTACTGTATTTGGGCCCAAGCCCAAAGCCACCATGTTGATGCCTAATCCCTTAAGAGATTTTGTCATATTTCTTACAGCGTCAGGATCTGAAGGCTCACCATCTGTTAATGTCAAAAAAATATCTGGTCTTTTTGATTGTAGCATTGGAAACATTTTATCATATACTTCTGCTAGTGGGGTCGATCCATTGGCAACAATCTGTGCTAATCGTTTTGCAGTAATATTGTTCCATTTAACATTATCTTGTTTTATAGACCAGCAAACTACTGATCTGTTTTGAGTACTAAATGCATATACTGCAAATTTTACCTTAAGAAAAGCTAAAACTTCACAAAGTGCTAGCGTTGCCTTTTTGTATTCTAGAGCATCTGATGCAATGCTTGATGAATGATCCAACAAAATTACAATTTTAGTTTTAATTGATTTTTTTATATCTATAAAAAATGGTTCATGACCTTCAATGTAACTTTCTTCATCAAACTCATCTCCAAATCTATGATGTTGTTCTTTCCATCCATATTTCCATTCTTTAAATTTTATTTTTAATCTATTAATCAAATTCATATCATAGATTATGGTTTCATTAACATTTTTTGTAGGGGGAATTTGAATTCCTATTGCATCTGGGCTTAATCCTTTATTTTCCATTTTTTTATTTTCATCAAGTAATACCTTATACTCATCATAGACATTATCTCCTCTTAATACAGATGCAGAATCAGCAGAACCAAAATCTTCTTCCTTGTTTTTAGAAATTATCTTTAGAATCTTTAATAGTTCTTCTTCAGACAGTGCCATTCCTGTTTTCATAAAAGGTATAGATACTGGTATTGTAAGAAGTGAATCAATATCTAAAATCTTAACTATCTCACTTACATTTTTTTCAAGTAAATTCGCATCATACTTTTCCTCAATCGCTTTTTTAACAATTTTTTTTGCAAATTCAGTTGCTTTTTTTATTTTTTCAAAATGACTAGATTGAATTTCTCCTTTAATTGCCCCAAACATGAAATATTGATAAAATGCCTCTACAATCCTTGCTCTTCCATAAACTGAATTTAGTTGGGGTCTTGCTACAAGCATATAGGCATAATTGAAGATAATTTCATTATCCATTCCCTTCCAAATTTTCCTGCCTAATTGTTCAACTTTTTGTGTTTCCATTGTATTGAGAATAAATCCAAATGCATGATCATTGCTGAGAATTTTTTTACAAAATTTTACTCTCATAGCTTCGTACCACAATGATGTTCTGAATTGACGATATTTTTGAAAATCATCTCCAATTCTTTTTTCAAGTGGTGTCATGATTACTTTTTTTTCATTAAGTCTTGTTTTTGTTTCCATCTTGTCTGAGATTTCTACAATCATTTTATCTTCTTCAGACCATCTTCTTACAAGAAAGGTAGCAATCTCTACTATGGATTCATTTTGAAGTTGAATTGCTTGCATTTAATTACCAAACATAGAAGTAATGATGTCATTTACTTTTTGGTATTCTATGTTTCCCCATTGTGTGTATACATTTCCAAAAACAAAATTTGCTGCCTCTTTTGAAGACAATCCTTTATCTAACAATTTTCCAAATGCAATAGTTTCTCTTAAGCTAGGAGAATAAAATAATTCTTCAACAGCAGCAGCTTGTCTTAATATGTTTGCTAGTTTAATTGCTTGAATAATTTCTAATTCATGTTCTCCGGAAACATATTTCTTTATAATTTCTAATTCTATATTCTCTGGTGGATATTCTAATCTAATTCGTACCGGAAATCTACTTAGTATTTGTGGTGGGAGTTCCTTTGTTCCAGTATGTGATAATGGATTTATAGTTGCAACTACAAACCAATTTTCTTTTGCTTTGATTACTTCACCTGTTGATTCCTTCAATACAATTTGTCTTCTATCATCTAACGCTTCATCAAGTCTGAGTAAAACATCTGCTTCAGCCGAATTAATTTCATCCAGATAAAGCATATCTCCTTTTTTCATTGATTTTACCAAAATCCCTTCATCAAAACTCACAGTTCCATCTGTCAACGTTTTTGTGCCAACAAGGTGGCTCTCTCTAGTTCTGAGGCTAAAATTAATGGATTCTAGATTCATATTCTTATTTTTTGCAAAATCTCTAACCAAAGATGTCTTTCCAGTTCCTTTTGGTCCTATAATGAGCACAAAAAGATCTGCTTCATATGCCTTATTCAGAATTTGATTTGAATTATTCCAATCTAGATATTGTATTTCCAAAGTATGTTTTCATTGATTTAAACAATATTTAATATTAGATCTAATTTCCAAATGCTTCTACTTTTGTTAATGCTTCACCAAGTCTTTGATGTAATGTTTTATCCCATTCGTCAAAACCTGACGGATCTTTTGGATAATTGTAGTAATGTTCCACTAACCATTGGTTTTGTTCTGATGTGTACTTTAATGATTTTGCAACTGTCTTATTCATCACACCTCTAATGATCATTCCAAACTTTCCTAATCCCGAAAAGTCTGGATGTTCACCTTTGCTAATTGATTCAACATCAAGATTTCCCAAAAAGTGTTTCATTCCATAACTGATTTGATCATTAGTCATTTGCTGTATTAATGCTCTAAAAAGTTCAAGACCTGCAGTTTTGTATCCATATTCTTTGATAAAGTCAAGATTGTATTGCCAAAGACTTGCTTCTGAAACATCGTTTCCTTCTATTGCTTGGACTACGTTATTTCCAATAATTGCTCCTGCAATTAATGCAGGTCCTATTCCACCTGCATCAATTGCTTTTGGCATCCATGCAGAATCTCCAACTAACATGAATCCTCCAGACACCATACAATCATTTTGTCTTCTAACTGAAACTTGGAAAACTCCAGAATTATTGTTAATGTCCTCAGGATCTTCTGATAACCTTGAATTTTTGATTGCTTTGTTTCTTTCAAGATATTCTTTCATTAATGATGCTACATTGTCTTTTTTACCCAATCTTTTGTTTCTTTTATCTAAAAATGATTTTTCAACTCCTAAACCAATGTTAACTTTGTTATCTCCTTTAGGAAACACCCATCCATATCCACCAGGTGCAATATCTTGATCTAAATGAATTATACAATAATCCGGATCAAATTCTGTAAGATCTTTTTGTCCTTGATCAAAATACATAATGTATCTGCCTGTAGATTCCAAATCTCGTCTGTCAATTCTTTTTTCTACTTTTGTTGAGTTTTGAAGTCCATTTCTAAGCGTAGATGTAACACCAGTAGCATCAACTACAATTTTCGATGTTTTCTTAAATGGTTGTTTTGTTTTGTTATCTATTCCTTGAATACCTATTACTTGTTGATCATCATAAATTAGGTTAGTGAGGTTAATTTCATACTCAAACTCAATTCCCATTTTCTTACATCTTTCATTTTGAATTTCAGGAAGCTTTTGGCGGTTTAACATGTAACCCTCTCCATCAAATGGAATTGACGTTTCTTTGTCTGGAGAAAATGCCATCACACCTTTTACATCATGTTCAATTTCTGGTCTGGTCCATTCAACTTTAATTTTGTTTGACATGAAATCTACAGCCTCTTTGGAACATGCATCTCCACATACCCAACCAGCCAATGATTTTCTTCCTGGCAAAAATTCTGAATTTCTATCAACAACCAAAATCTTTAGGTTTTGATTAGAATAATGAGAAATAGACTGTGCCGTAATTGTACCTGCAAGGCCTCCACCAGCAACTATAACATCATAATCTGCCACGATAATGAAATTTGTATATCCGTATTTAAAATAATACCTGATATGCTGGACGAAATTCTTACAATAAATTCACATAATCGATTTAAAAATGGGGTCGGTTCGTCGCGGCGTCTTCAAGGCTTTCGCTCAGACTGGAGCGGCTATTATTTCCTCATTCCCAAATTAAATAATTCTGTTATTCTTATTTAATCTAGTTGGCAATTTGAAAAATTTCTGTGAATATTTTGACAGTATTTTTTTTATTGTAAATGGGAGCATAAATTTTTATTTTTATTGAGTCTTTTTCTCTAAATGCAAGATTTCCTTTGACTAGTTCTTGCTTGTCTAATCTCATATGAAATCTAGAATCCACTGTTCTTTCTTCAATTTCTTCAATTAATTGATTAATTTGTTCAATAGATAACAACCCCAAAAGTTTTTTCATAAAATTTTGAGCCTCTTTTTTTACCATTTTTGCATTTAGTATTATTATTTGATTATCAAAGTGTCCTGTGGTCTCATGAATTGTAAAATTTTCTTCTTTTAGGTCTAGCAATTCTTTAAAAGATTGGTATATTTTTGAAATATCTTCCGTTGCATGAATAATTACATCAATTGTTACTTGTATCTTATCAATCATAATTGTAAAAGAATAATTCTAGTTGGTTATGCTTTAAGTAATATTGTTTCTTTGTCTGCAGTTCTAATGAGTTTTACTTTCTCAAGACCTACATGTCTAACTCTAATAATTTTCTTAATTGCTGCCATAATGTCTGAATTTATCTTACTATAACAAGTAGCTTGGACAAATTGCTCAACTGTCATTTGTGGAACTGTGTTGTTAATTACGTCTTTTATAATTAACCTAAGAGCATGTTTTCTAGATGTGTTTAGCTGTCTATGGGTTAGAGCAATTACTTTGACTCTAAAGATGTATCCGTCTTTTGTTTTGATATCAATAATAAAATTAATTTTTGATGATCCACGTCTAACTAAACTACGCAAAAATTCTTTTGAATATTCAAATCTCTTGAAAATCGTTGATGCTTTATCGCCATTGATCTTGTCAATCTGAAAATACATTTTGTATTGATATTGTGAAGGATCCCCTTTTAGAATATCATAAAGTGTTACTTCTAAAACTCTACCTATTGCATTTTCATCATCTGTTATTGGAACATACGCAATTGGGACAACATTAAATGATTCTGGTGCATGTACTGTAATCCAGCGTTTTTCTCTCCACTTGTCTTTTGTTCGACCTTTTCTACGTGCCAATTATTATCGACCTTTAAACCCAAAATATAAGGGTATGTTACTAGATCTCTTTCTGATTTCCCATGTAACTCTGTAAAACCTTGGGAATTGTAAAATGCCCATCCTTTGTTTGATTGTTTTCCATTATTGAAACCAAAACTCTAGTTGTGGCAACAAGAGTACTGTTAAGTGTGTGTAAATATTGTGTATCTTCATTTGTTTTATCTCTAAATCTGATCTTCAATCTTCTTGCTTGATAGTCCAAACAATTTGAGCAAGAAACAATTTCTCTATAGGCATTTTGTCCTGCCATCCATGCTTCAATATCGTAAGTCTTTGCTGAAACTTTTCCCATGTCCCCAGTTGATAGTAACATTACTTTGTGAGGAATTTCCAATTTCTGATAAAATTCTTCGGTAACTGCTAACATTTTTTCATGCTCATCCCATGAATCTTCTGGTCTTGAAAATACAAACTGCTCAACTTTGTCAAATTGATGCACCCTGAAAATTCCTTTTTGGTCTCTTCCATGTGCACCTGCCTCTTTTCTAAAACATGGGCTAACACCCGCATATCTTATGGGTAGATCTTTTCCCTCAATGATTTCTTTTGAGTGCATTGCTGCCATAGCATGTTCAGACGTTCCAATCATGTACAGATCTTCTTCTTCAATCTTGTAGATGACATCCTCAAAGTCATCAGCAATTATCGCTCCCTCCATTGATTCTCGATTAATCATGTATGGTGGTTGAATGAGAGAATATTCTTTTTTTGCCAGAAAATCTAATGCGTAGTGAATTAGTGATTGATTTAGCCTTACTAGATCATTTTTTAGATAATAGAATCTGGCTCCTGCAACCTTGGCAGCTCTTTCCAAGTCTACCAAATCTAAATTTTCAGAAATATCAATATGATCATTTATTTTAAAATTGAAATTTGGGATATTTCCCCATTTTCTTATTTCTTTGTTAGCACTTTCATCTACTCCAACTGGAACTGATTCATGAACAAGATTTGGAATTGTTAATGCCAATCTAGAATACTTGTTTTCAATAGTTTCTTGTTCTGATTCTAGTTTTGAAAGTTCAACTGAGACATTTTTCATATCATCTAAAATTGATGATGTATCTTCACCAGCCTTCTTTTTTTGTGAAATTTCTAAGGAGACTTGGTTTTTCTTTTTTCTTAATTCATCTGTTTTAATTATAAATTCACGCCTTTTTTGATCAAATTCTATTAATGCATCTAAATCAAAATCTACAGACCTTGCTTTGAGCATGTCTCTAATAATTTGTGGTTTTTCTTTAATTAATTTAGGATCTAACATTATTCAATCACCTTTAACGCAACTTGGACATGTTCTAATACTTCATCAACAGTAGCAATAAGTTGTTTCATGTTATCCTTACTTTCAAAATTAAAAACTAGTTTGTTATCAATATTTTCAACATAAAGACTCAATCCTTCTGGAAAATTTACATTATCAGGTTCTAGCGCATTTTTGACAGTTTCAGCCTTTTCTTTTGATATATTATTAAGAACTATCTGCACTTGACACTTTAATGACATTTACTTCTAAATAATTAAGAAATTCATCTAATTTGTCTTTAGTTATTTTTGCCCCTGCTGCTGCATCATGACCGCCTCCAACACCATCAAATTTCTCAGCACCTATTCTCATTAGTTCACTAAGATTGATGTCAGATTTACAACTAAAGGATTTTCTTGATGAAAACTTTATTGTGTTTTCTTCTCCTTTCGTTCTCAAAATTACAATTTTTCCAGCATTTTTTGGCGATCCTGCAATTAATGATGAAATAGTTCCAGTCATTGTCTCTGGTACTATGTCTTCACCATTTACCATAACACAAGTTTCACTTTCTGAAATTCTCCATCTTTCATTTGATAAAATATTCATGCATTCTCTAATCCTCTTTCTATACTCTGTCAGAATGGTTTCACTCTCTCTTAGAATCTTATTTCTATCTCCCATACATACCGCAATTCCAACACCCGAACGATTAATTCTTCCACATGAATTTAGCATAGTTGAAAACTCCCTCCCATCTCGCAAGAAGCTTCTCTTATCTTCTCTTGGAAACGTGTATGTATATCCAATTAATTCTGACATGATTTCAGTAGCATTTTTTCCAGAAGTAAATTTAGTAATTGATTCAATTACTAGCCTTTTTTCTTCCTCATTTAGTTCTGCTGGAACTCTCCATCTTCCTCCATCCTTTAACTGAATTCCTGATGAATTTAGAAGAGCAAGACATGCATCTCTGTTCCATGTTAAACCTTCGATAAATGGCTGTGAAGTAAATGCTAGGGCATCAGGAAGTGGTCTAGTTTCTCTTCCGACTAACAATAAATCTAAATCAATATCTACCAAACCCAGATCTTTGGCAGTATTAGCAATCTCAAAATTCTTACCTGTAAATGACTTTCTTTCTCCCTGATCTTGTCTGTCTCCTAATGCTGAAACAACTGCGATAGCAGACAAATCTGAATTTTTTTCATCAAGTGCCATTGACGCAAGATATGCCATTCCACCTGCACAAATCTCAACCCCTCCATCAATTCCATATCTCCAAGCATTGATGACATTTTGATTATCCAACTCATCTTCTAGAATCTGGTGATGGTCTAAAATAATCCAGTTGTCACCTAAGGTTTCATTTAGTTCCTTTGCAAAACCTCCTCCTAGGTCTGTTACTACGTGAAAATCTCGAGAATCTGTCTTGAAAGACTCTACTACCTTTTTACTAAATTCTTTTGATGTTCTAACAGTGCATTTGGCACCAGCTCTGATTAGAGCTTTGGTAATGATACTACCAGATGTAAGTCCATCACAATCAATATGAGTTGTTACAAAAATTGATTTTTTAGACTTTATGCAATCTGAAATTTTATCTTTGAAAAATGAAAGTGACTCATCAAGCGATTTTGTCATTACTCTAGTTGAGCAACTACGGCTTTATACTTCCAGGTTTTTGGAATTCTTCCAATCCTTTTGTAGTAAACAGATAGTCTGTGAACTTTGGCTTCAAGTAATTCCAAAGATCGTACATTTCTATAGTCCCCTCTGTTTACTTTAAGATGTTTTTGAAGACCTACTGCTTTGTTTACAATATTTTCAAGATCTTCAGGCATTTCTGTTTTCAAACCATTTTCTTCTAAAATCTCACCAATGCCTTTTTTGGTAATTGGTTTTATTAGAGGAATTGCATGTTGATCTCTTAATTTATTTCCGATTTGACTAGGAGTAAATCCATCTTTAGTGTATTTTACCACTAACTCTTCAATTTCCTTGGTACTTAGTGTTATCCAAGAAGGTACATGCAATATTGCTGGTCTAATAGAATGTGATTTTCCATGTCTATGTGTGTGCATTCGTCCCATGATTCGGCTGATTTAAGAACAAAATTAAACGTTACTTATACTGATCTCGTACATTATATCAAAATTTGAAGTCCAGAATAAAAGTTAAATATGTACTTGACTTCAAAACGAACAGGTAAAACAATATGAATACAAAAGTACTTTTCGCAGTAATGTTGATTGCTGTATTTACCATGGGATATTATGCAGATAATACAGTAGCATTTGCACAATACATGGGCAATGTTGGTTCACAAGGTGAAACTGGCAAATATACACTAGAAGAAGCACTAGAACTTCAACGTCGAAGAATTGAACTTGTTGAACAATACCCAGATGCTGGTTCAGGAACTCCAGTTATGAGTGCTGATGGTGTATTTGGAGCAGCTGCTATTTCAGCTGCAGTCTTTGGCGGTATTGCAGGAGCCTCATTCCTTAAAGGAAGACAAGGCAAATACGCAGCAATGGGCAGAGGATAAAAAATTCTCAATTTTCTCTTATTTTATTAATAATCTTTAGTGAATACTGATCTCGTTCTTTGTTATAGTAAAAGAAATGTATATATCGCACAAATAGAGCCAAAATATCATGATTCCTATCGTAGGTATTTTCCTAAACATCCTGTCATCAATAACAGGACAACTAGGACCAAACTATGATCCATTATTCTATGATGTAATGATTTACATCTTTGGAACCATAATGTTCACCGTATTCCTTCTTGCAATGATCTCATTCCACTTGCGTGTACACGGATGGGCTTACAAAGACAATCGTGAGAGATGGGTTGACGAATTAGACAGACACTTTGAAAGAGAAGGTATTGGTCTGATTCCAGACAACGGTAAATACTGGTAAACTTCCTTTCTTCTTTTCATTATTTTTAAAATTTTTTAGTTGAAAATTTATTAATTTAATTTTTAGAAAAACTTAATTTTTTACAAAGTCCAAAACTTCCTTTCTTCTTTTCATTATTTTTAAAATTTTTTAGTTGAAAATTTATTAATTTAATTTTTAGAAAAACTTAATTTTTTACAAAGTCCAACACTTCTAATTTTCAGGTGGAAGGAAATCTGTGTCTTTGGATTCATCATATGCCTTTGTGGTAAAAACAAACTTGTAGTGATATCCCTCCTGCAATGGATGGTTGATGAACTGAGATGATTCTTCACCATTGACAAAAACTGTTGATTTGCCTTGATCCATGTCTCTTAGAGGAAAGTCCCACATCCACAAAAAGTGACCTATTTCCCATGGATATTCCTCTTCCCACTCTGCATAAATCGTCCCATCATCAGTTAATGTGTACATGGCTTTTTGGCATTTCCCATCTAGTCCTGCGTTTATGTTGGCAGGAATGGGTGTAGGGAGATCATCAATTATAATCTCTAATGTGGCCTTAATTTTGTATGGTGTTTCTCGATTCTCAATACAAACTTTGAGAGGGTTATTCTGATCAAGTTGTCCTATAACCAGAGTACTTCCTAAACCTACTGATACTGCAATGATTGCAGTTATTGCTAGAAATTTTAGCGTTTTTTTCCTTTTGTAGGGATCACCCATTCCAGGCCAAATCATAGTGTGACTTTAGGCGGATTCCATAAAGTCCTTTCTCTTAATCATACATAATATTGATTATGTCTAACTTGTCTTGATTTTCTTAAATAAAAAATGGTCTATAAAATATGATAATTAATAAGAAAATGAAAAGGTTGGGTTGTTTAGATTACTTGCCAGGGTCGTGTTGCAAACGTGATTACATATCCAACACTAATTATGATTGATTGGTATGCGATATTGGTATATGGAATTGGTTTGATAATTGGTTCTCCTTCAACGACAACTGTTTGACCTGGACCAAGTCCTGGACCTACGTTTGCTACATTGAGCTGTGTGTGTACGTGATAAACACCTGCTTCAAGTGCTTTGGCAGATAGTGAATATTCAATGACAGCGTTCCCTGAAATATCAAATACATTTCCTGGTGGGTCTCTTGCCAACATCTCCCATCTGTTTCCAGCATTAGTAGATTCTGAGAAAATGGATAGCCATCCTCTTAGGTCTCTCTCTACAAGACTGACTAATGTTCCTTGAAGTGTCAAGGTTTCGCCAGTTTGAAGGGATTGTCTGTTAAAGGTTTCATCTTCAATTCTGATGAAACGACTCTGGAGTTGTGCTTGGACACCGTGTGCATCTGCAGTTGGAAGAACAGATTCAACCCAGTTGAAACCTAATGTTCCTAATACAAGTACAGCAGCTAGTCCGAATACGAAAATCTTTTTTTCGATCATAGTTATCCCTAATATTCAGAAAGACAGTGCACGTCGTTATATGTTTTACCTTGATAACGAGGATCGATACTTAATACTATGTTTATCATTGATGATTGACAATGAAAATAGTAAAAAAATGTTAAAATTATTTCGTTTTAAACTATTTAAAATCAATTATTTTTAATATTTTATAAAAATCTTATGAATAATTTCATAAAAATCTACTATTTCCAAAACCCTTACTTTATATTCTGAATTTACACTACTAATTATATGGCACAGATGCCCGCATTAATCCCAAAAGAAGTTGAGATTCAGAGACTAAAGAAACTCTGGCTTATGATTCTTGCTCTGGGATCTATTGCAGCATCAGTCGAAGTTGATAACTTCGTTGATGGTTCTTTACATCAGACTTCTATCAGAGACAGTGCATTTACTCCAGCACATTGGTGGTTATATTCCCACTTTATTGCTCTACCACTAGGATGGGGAGCTTGTGCAATCTATGATAGAAAAGTACCAATTCTTAGAGGCCCAAATAATTCAATGAACACCGGTTTGAAGATGACCATCCTTGGTTACCTTGCAACTATGTTTACAATTGGGGTCAATGAGATGTGGCATTTCTGGTTTGTAGAAGAAATATTTTCGGTTCCGAATCACTGGATGTTTAACATGGGTGTAGTTGTTGCATTCATTGGTGCACTTGCATACGTAGTCAGAATATATGCTAGACTCGTAGAACTAGGTGCAGAGACTCCAGGTGAGAATCCGTATATTGCAGAGATGTACAAGATGGCCTTAGAAGGCAAATTGTACAGTAGATCAATCCCATAGACACAAAGTGCAATAGCACACTTTTTTTTATTTTATTATTTAGAGTATAATGTAGATCGTATTAGGATCACAGTCTAAGAAAGACTTAAAAGGATTCTGCGGTAGAATAAATCCATAATGACTCTTCCTAAAGGATTCGGTTCTGGCGGTGCTGGTGGATCATCTAGCGCTGATGTAGAACGAATGATTGGAAAACGCGTTGAGAATATGACCGGAGTTATAACTATTGCATTCTGGGCAGCATTACTGGCAACTGCAGCTGGAACAGCAGCTGGATATTTCTATTATCCATGGGCATATCCAACAGCAAGTGGTCACTTTGCATTCATCGTACTTGGCATCATTGAGGCAATAGGTTACATATTCTGTGTTAAAGTCAGCGAAGAAGGATCCAACAAGAAAAGTAATGGTTTACTTACTGTTAGTATAGGTGGTGCAGTTATTTTCGTACTCTTCGTATCAATGTTTGTTGGTTGGTAAATACAAGAAAATTCCTTCACAGACAACCTCTTTTTCATTTAAATTTAAAAAACGATCTTTATCTTACTCTAAAATTTTATATACTGACCTCTTATTCTATTCGATATGGTCTGGTTAAGACGAAGTACACACTACTTGTTCATTGTAGTGGTTGCAGTTAATTCTACATTGTTATCAATTAACGCAGGTGACTATATCTTCTACACTGATTGGGCTTGGACTTCATTTGTGGTGTTTTCAATATCACAAACGTTGATGCTTGTAGTAGGTGCATGTTATTACCTTACATTTACAGGTGTTCCAGGTACAGCGACGTACTACGCTCTAATTATGACAGTATACACATGGATAGCAAAAGGTGCATGGTTTTCACTAGGATATCCATATGACTTTATTGTAACTCCAGTATGGTTACCTTCAGCAATGCTGTTGGACTTAGTTTACTGGGCTACAAAGAAGAACAAGCACTCCTTGATACTGTTTGGCGGCGTACTAGTAGGAATGTCATTACCGTTATTCAATATGGTAAACTTGATAACAGTAGCAGACCCGCTTGAAACGGCATTCAAATATCCGAGACCAACATTACCACCATATATGACACCGATAGAACCGCAGGTAGGTAAGTTCTATAATAGTCCAGTAGCGCTGGGTGCAGGTGCCGGTGCAGTATTGTCAGTCACTATGGCTGCGTTGGGTTGTAAACTCACTACGTGGACGTATAGATGGATGGCCGCTTGGTCAAAGTGGGACTAAAAATCCAACCTTTTCATTTTATTATTTATCCCTAAAGGACTCTCTAAATTTTTGAAAAATAATTTAGGCATGGTTACGCACAAAAAGGCACATTGAAGGCATTTTTAGATAACATGTTTTGAATCTGAAGCAGGGTCTACACTCGTCATAACTCCTCTCATTATAGGATTAAAATTCATTAAAACTTCTCCAACTATATCTGATTTTCCAGAACGTTCTATATTATGAGCAATTAATACTCTAATGGATTTCCAGTTTTTTTCAATTTGCTTTTCTAGCTTATCCCACTCTTTCGATTTCTTTAATGCTGGATACATTTTGAAAATTCTGAATCTTGTTTCAATCGTCTGAAGTTGTTTAATCCCTGAAACTATATCCATCAATGCTTCCAAAGGAACCAATTGTTTTTTATTAACAATTTTAAAGTGAGATCGGTCTAGATGTTCCCAGTTATTTTCTGCATATTCCAATAAGTGGAAAAGAACTAATCTATGCTTTTCAGTTGCAGATGGTATATCATATGAAATATGTTGCCCAGATCCAGTTCTCTGAATTACTCCACTTTCTGCCATAGTTTTGATTTCTCGATAAACTGTTTTTTCACTGCCAACTTTTTTTACAACTTCATCCGCTAGTCTTTTACTTCTATGAATTCCTTCTCTTTCTAGGATTCTTTTAATTTCATTCCTAATTTCTTCAGTATCTAGACCCATTTACTGTAAGTATAATGGAAGTACTTCTATATAAGGTAAAGTACTATTAATTCAAAAATTATACAATCTTCTAATGACAAAATATACCGAGAACGATGAAGTTCCACCATCTCCTTCAATTGAGATTATCTCAGGAAAATTTGGACCAGAAGATGAAGTGATTCTATGGCATGGAAGAATGCCAACTTTGTTAGAAATTGGTCAGATTGTTGCACATGTGTTACAAAACGATGAGCGAATTTGGCCTAGGTCTGAAGGATATGATGGTGGAGAAAGATGGAGAAATTATCTAATCGAGACTCTATTTCGAGGAAAAGTCACATTTGCCATGTGTAAAAAATATGGATTACGTGTTCCTCGAAATCCCTCTTTTTTTTCTTAAATTGTATTGTAAATAATCTGGAAATTTGACAATTTACGAAATTTGTATTTAACCTATTCTATGGCTGATAAAAAAATATTGCATATATCTTAATTTTTCCTGACTTCGAACCACATTAACTAAATTCAAAATTCTCTAGAATGAGACAACAGTATAGTCAGATAGTTAGAACTATTCCAAAACCATTTGTAAAGTGGGCTGGAGGCAAAAGACAACTTATCTCATTTTTGAATGAGAATCTACCTGAAACTTTTGGTACCTATTACGAGCCATTTTTAGGCGGGGGAGCATTACTATTTCATATTCTCACTAAGAAAAATGGGCAAAAATGTAACATCTCTGATCTTAATTCAGATTTGGTATTGGCCTATACAACCATTCGAGATAGAATTGATGAACTAATCCATTCTCTAAAAATTCATGAAAAAAATTATCAAAAAGATTCAAAATTTTATTATTATTATGTTAGAGGTACAAATCCTAGAAGCGAAATTGAAAAGACATCTAGATTGCTCTTTTTGAATAGAACTTGTTTTAATGGATTGTATCGTGTGAACAGCAAAGGAAAATTCAATGTACCTCTAGGAAAGTATACAAATCCAAATATTGTAAATGAGGAGAATCTACATTCTGTTAGTAATATTTTACAATCAAGTAGAGTTTCAATAAAATGCCGTGATTTTGAGGCAGTTCTAAGAGATGCCAAAAAAGGAGATCTTGTATATTTTGATCCTCCATATCAACCAGTTAGTGAAACTGCAAACTTTACCAGTTACACAAACAAAAATTTCACATTTGATGATTTAAACAGACTCGCAGACCTCTGTATGAAATTAGACTCGAAAGGATGTAAAGTACTTTTGTCAAATTCAGATTCTAAACAAGTCTCAAATTTATTTTCAAAGAAACCTTGGAAAATAAGTAGGATTCAGGCTAACCGTTCAATTAATTCCAACTCAAAAAAGAGGACTGGACACTTTGAACTATTAATTAAAAATTATTAGAAGCTTCGAACGGGATCTGAACCCGTGACCTTTACATTACCAATGTAACGCTCTACCAGACTGAGCTACCGAAGCACAAATTTACCCCTGTAGAAAATCCTTATAATTCTTCATCCTTGCTCCAAACTCTCTAAACTGTTAAATTTCATACAGATTTTTACCCTTTTGGAGGAGTAATCAAGCCTGGCCAAAGTAAGCACTTTGTGCTTTTGGACATGCAGGACTTAAGATCAAATAATGGGTGATCCTGTCTTTCAGGAGTTCGTGGGTTCAAATCCCACCTCCTCCACTAGTCTATTTTGGATGTTTGATTCCTCTAGAGTTTAGAACTTCATAAACATCTGGCAGTGAAAACACAAAGCCGACATGTACACAATCTTTTTCTTCACAAAGCTGGCAAAACAGTTCTCCTTTCTGAACTGCAACTTCAGCAATTCTATTTTTGATATTATCTTTTAGTATTACACGATCATCATCAACAGAAATTTTTTCAATCTTTGGAGCATATTTTGCAAAAGTCTTGTCCTTTTGCATCATCTCTTCTAACATGTAAGTTACATAACCTGAAAAGCTGTTGACACCTTTCATTGCAAGATCGTCTTTGCTCTTTAGAAAGACATCATGAAATTTATCATAAACAGTCTCTGAAACGGTAATTGATTTAAATCCTGCTTTTGGCAATTTACTTTTCCTTACCGTACATTAAAGTACCCAAGTATATAATGTTTTATTTTAAAAATAGGCTGTTTAGGTAGATGAAAATTAGTCTTTATACAATACCTTAATCCAAATGCACTATGGGTAGAGGCTATTCAACTGAAGAGATGAGGCAAAAACTGATTTTAGCGTTAGAGGATTCTGAGACTGGAATGTCTGGAGTTGAGGTTTCTGAAAAAATTGGTGTGAACCGGATTACAATGGCAAAGTATCTCAAAGTTTTTGCAGCTGAGGGATTACTCCGACAAAAAAATATTGGAAATGTTACACTATGGTTTTTAGAGCCAGGACAAGAATCTTACACCTTTCCTAATGACTATTTCAAAATACAATCACTATATCTTAATAATTTAGTCAAAGGCCATGAAGACCAAGTTTATTCTCTTATTCGTAACTGTTTGCATTCTGGAGCAACAGCAAATCGTTTGATACATGAAGTAATTTTATCAGCCATTAATTCTGTCAAGAATTTGTATGACGATAGTAAAATTGGGACAGCTGAACAAAACCTCCTTAGAACCACAATTTCAAAATCTCTTCAAATTTTTAATCAACTTCCAGTTGTTTCAGATCCTAAAAAGAACGTAGTTGTATTAGCAGCTGATACACAAAGCCTCTTGTTTTCTGAAGCAGCATCATCTGCATATCATTCAGACGGTTGGAGGGTTTCTCATTTAGGTGATATGTCTTCGGCAATCAACGTCTTGTTTGATCTTGATTTTCAAAAATTGATTGGAAAAATTTGGAAACAAAAACCAGGAATTTTGATAGTAGTTGTATTCTCACAAACTGATGAGGGACTGAACTTTTTTGCTGATTCTATCAATCCTATAAAAGAAAAATCTGGAAAAAATATGAAATTGGCACTTTGTGGAAAAATATCCAAAAAAACCAAAATTGACTCTGATCTATTATCTGAAAAACTTGAGGATATCTTACAGTGGTCTAAAACAGTATTTGAAAATATGAAATAATGGGCCCGATGTGATTCGAACACATGACCTTTCGATTATCAGTCGAACGCTCCAGCCAAGCTGAGCTACGAGCCCACGAACAATTCTCTAGGCTGGAGTCATTTAAGTTTAATTTTCTTTCCACTTGATTGAACAGCCAATTGATGGATCAAAATCCTTTTCAATTTTTTCGCCAGACAATAATTTTTGTATGTTGTTAATCATTGTCTTTTCTGTAACTATATCATCTGGTTTCATGGCATTGTCAATTCTTCCATGAAACACTAACTGTTTTTGGTTATTGAACAAGAATGGATCTGGAGTGCACATTGCACCATATTTCTTAGCAATCTCTTGTGTTTCATCTACCAAGTAATCAAACCCAAATCCTTTCTCTTTTGCTGTTTGTTTCATAGCATCAAAACTATCCTCTGGGTAGTCCTTAGAATAATTGCTGTTAATTCCTATAATGGCAATTTCTTTTCCAAATTTTTCATAGAGTTCATTTAATGCATCCACTTTTGCTTTAACGTATGGACAATGATTACACATGAAAATTATTAGAATTCCTTTGTAATTGCTGTAATCATTTAGTAAATGTTTTTTATCATCAATTCCCAATAATTCAAAATCAGGTGCAATATCTCCTGCTTTCAATTTTACTTGTGATTCTAAAAGTACCATGAAAAAACCATCTCGTTTTCAAATAAAATCCTTGTCAAGAAGACAACAATTAAAATCCACACAATAATCATTCATCGTATGGGCCGGTAGTATAGCCTGGTAGTATACCCGCCTTGCACGCGGGGGGTCACGGATTCGAATTCCGTCCGGTCCACTTTTTACTATACCGATCTATGCTGAATTTCAGACTGCTGGATGGATTTAAATAGGATAAGTTCCGGTTTTTTCTTATGACAAGCGTAGTAGATGGATGGCCTGTTTGGATTCCACTCATTGTTGGTTTAGCTCCAGGTTTAATTTACTGGATAGCACTTACTGCAAAGAGAAAATAAAACTTACATCTATTTTTAATCTCTTTTTGTTATATTCAATTTTAGTGTAAACTGGGTTAAACGTTGTTACCTTTCTTGTTCACTATATGATATGTTACACGAAATTAAACTACTACTTACAAGAAATTTATATGCAGAAACTTATTCTAAGCACATTTTTGATTTTACTCTTAGTTCCATTTTCACAAGCATTTTCTGCAGAAACTACAGATACTACTCCGACACTTTCTATATATCTGAGAAATGAAACTCCTTTTATCTATCAGGATTCTGAGGGATATACTGTTGTAGTTGGTGTAGTTGAAAACAACGATTCCCTAGCCTCTATAACCAATGTTATGATTCAAGTAAACTTTTTTTCTGATTTTGATCCTAATCCATTACAAGTCGTAAATGGGCATACAACCTTACAAGTAATTCCTCCCAATGGTCAATCTCCATTTGCTATACGTTCTGAAACCGCAAATCCTAACATTACTGAGGCATCAGTATCTCTTTTACCATTTAATATTTCAGATCCAAAGGAAAAAAAACTTTCAATATTTTATCGTGAGGTCTTTTTAGATTCTTCATTACACTTTTCTGGAGTTTTGCAAAATGAAATTGCTCCTATTTCTAATACTAATGTCTACCTTGCTTTCTATGATATTTTTGAAAGAATTCTTAGGGTGTCTACAATTGAAATTGGTGATGTAGAGTCAAATGATGTAGCCTTTGAGTTTGATGAGTCAATTGATTCGAAGTCTGTAGGATTCTTACTGTTTTCTGAATCTGATAAATTTTATTCTGATTTTATTGATATAAAAATTCCTCCTCTTCAACTCTCTACAAAATTAGTAGTAATTTCTGATGTGACTGTAGAAGATACTAATGGAGAAAAATTATCTGAACTTAAGGTTGGTTCTACATTTAACATAAAAAGTAAAACATTGATACAGTTTGTTGCAGATCAAGAATCTAACGAAACTGCATATACCTTTTATGCTCAGATAAAAAAAACTTCTGAAACCCCTGATGAACCTGGAACTGTTGAATTCATTGGAAAATTTGATGGTAGGTTCATTGGGACAGGATTAGAAACCCAAAGCATAGATTGGGTTCCCAAACAAACTGGATTATTTTTCATTGAGACATTTGTTTGGGATAGAAATAACGTTCCAATAGCTGATCAGGGTCCTTTTGTTCTAATTATTGTAAACTAGTAGATTTATTTTAAAAGAATTCTATACATTTGCATGTCTGAATTCTCTCTTATAGCTACTGGTGGCACATTTGATATAATTCATAGAGGCCATCTAACTTTGCTTTCAACTGCATTTTCAATTTCTGACAAAGTAATCATTGGACTAACTAGTGATGAACTTGCTAAAAAAAAGGGAAAACTTCCAATTAACCAATATGAAAAGAGACTTGAAAATTTGACAACAGTTATTTCAAAAGAATTTCCAAACGCTATATTCCAAATAAACAAACTAGACAATGACTTTGGACCTGCTGTTTTGGAGAAAGAAGTTGAAGCTTTGTTAGTTAGCGATGAAACAAGTAATCAAGGTCCTATTCTAAACCAACTTAGAGTAGAAAAGAAACTGCCTCCTGCTAAAATTATAACGGTTCCAATGTTTTTGGCAAAAGACGGCACAAGAATATCTACAACTCGAATCAAAAACTCAGAAATTGACACAGAGGGAAACTTGTTATCAATTGACTAATAGCTTGTCTAACTTTGAGTAATTGGAATAAAACAAAATTCTAGGATTTAGCCTCATGGCAATCATCATTCATATGATGAAAAAAATTGATACTGATGTCTCAAACCTGAAACAGGGACTACATCCTCAAAACCTTTCATTCTGGTATGATAAAATTATAAAAGAAACAATTGAGATGGCACCCCCTTGGCTTCAAGATAAAATTAAAGTTCATCAAGATCCTATACTTACAATGAAATTTAATTTGGATATTTCAAAACGTGCGGTTAGTTACTTTATGATTGTAGTTGATAATAATCTAGATTATATGCCATACTCAACAAAGCTCTATTTTCTTAAAGTTCAAGAGATAATGTCAAATGAAATGGATAAATCTCTAGTTTAATGAGATTTTTTTATTTTAGGCACAAATTAAAGTCAAGGTATCTATAACCAGTCCGTTTGAAATTCTCCAGATATGGAACTTTACAAAAGGTATTCTGATAGAAAAAGATCTGGAAGAAATACTAGACAAGATAATGAACCATCTCGTTCCTTTAGAAATTCTAGTAATGATAGAGGTTCAAGATATTCCAGAGATGATAGACCCAGAGAATCTACAACTGTAACTTGTGCTGATTGTGGCACTGAATGTCAAGTTCCATTTGTTCCAAGAACCGATAAACCAGTATACTGCAGTGATTGTTTCAGACAAAACAAACCACAAGATTCAGGAAGTGATAGATATTCCAGAGATGATAGAGGTTCAAGATATTCCAGAGATGATAGAGGTTCAAGATATTCCAGAGATGATAGAGGTTCAAGATATTCCAGAGATGATAGAGGTTCAAGATCTTCCTTTAGACGAGAATCTAGTAGAGATAATTCTAGATCTAGCAAGCCACGAAGTGATAAATTTTTGAGAAAACAAGAGAGTTTCTTTGCAAATGGTTCAAACAAATTTTATGAAACTATCAAAGAAAAATTATATGAAATTTTAGGCGGAAAAATCTGTTCTAATTGTGGTTTCAAGGATGAAAGAGCATTAGGAATAAGTCCAATTTCTGAAAATGTCACTTCTGATAATTCTGGCCGTGGTGGCGATTCTGCCTCATGGGGAAAATATATTTCAGCACCAGATCTTGCTAGAGAAGAATTAAAGGTATTTTGCTTTAATTGTAATCAAATTAGAGAACCTATTTCAAAACGAACAGAAGACAGATCAAGACCAAAATCAAAAACGAGTAGACACTTCCCTAGATGATCTTTAAAATCATCCTTGAAAATTTATTAACACTTTAATTCTAATAACTGTGGAACCAAATCATGGATGGAGATTCCAAGGCATTAACAATTTCTCTAGTAGCTATGGTTGTAATTGTAACACTATATACTGTATTTACTCTATGAATTCACTCTTTCACAATTTCTATATTGTGCTCTAGAATTTCAATGGAAACTAGCTTGTGTTCTTTGTCAATTACTGATTGAATAAAATCCGCAAATTTCTCAACATTTACTTTATCCTTTAGAACAATACTGTGAGCAGATTTGTCCTTCAATGAAATCACCAATTCATTTTCAATCACATTTAGGATTGATGTGATGTATGTTTCTTTACCATCCTTTACGAATATTAAACTAGCAAATTTTAGAGCCTCATATTTGCTGTCACAGGCAATACTGATTTTCATTTATCCTCAAAAAGAAATTGGTCTATCTGGTCTTTTGCCTTTTCTCTTTTTTCCTGATGAATGGCAAGAAAATCGTTAATTTTTTCAATTAAAATTGCTTTTAGTTCTCCTGTAAGTAATTTTCCAGATTTGTAATCTTCATAAATTGACTTTAACTTGTTGTCATCTGGTTCAAAAAATATTCTAAGATATTGATATGATACATCGATGTCTGGATTTCCTCCAAGTTTTCTATGTTGTTCAATGTCTGGTTGTCCACCTGAAAATGCATATTTGTTAATTTTCTTTTTTACTACATCTGGCGCATCAGTTGTATAGACTGTACTGTTTTCATTAGAAGCTGACATCTTTCCACCTGGTCCTTCCAAGCCTGGAATCATTATGTTGTGAATTAATGCAGGTTTTGGTTTTCCAATTTTTGGCGCAATATCTCTTGTTAGTCTAAAGTGAGGATCTTGGTCTACCCCTAATGGAATTAAAACTGGTTTGTCTTCAATAAAACACGGTGCAGATTGTAATGATGTATAAAAAATCATACCAATATTTGTTTCATTTGTAAACCCAAATGTTGCTTTTGTATTTGAAAAGTTAATTTTCTTTGCGACTTGAGCTGCAATTGGATAGAGAGTTTGAATATTTTTTGTGTTGATGATAATTTTTGTTTTTTCTGGTTTGAAACCTAATGCAATAAAGTCTAGCGCGTTCTCATATGCAAATTTTCCAGTTTCTTCTAATGTTAAGTTAGGTTTTGAATAAAATTTTTCATCATCTGTTAATTGAAAATACATGTTAACATCAAACTTTTCTTGTAACCATTTTGCAAAAACCCACGGTACCAAGTGTCCAATATGAGTATGACCCGAAGGGCCTCTTCCAGTATATAGAAAGAATTTGTTACCCTTTTCATAATCATCAAGAATTCTGTTCATTTCTCTATGAGAGAAGAAAATACCTCTTCTAAGCATGAAATGGTCTTCACCTGTAACTTTCTTGATCCTATCTTGTAATTCTGAAGAAATCTTCTCAGTACCAAATCTCTTGATTAATTTATCATAATCAATATCTCCCTCAACATGCCAAGGAGTTACAATAAAGTCATCAGCTGACATTCAATCTGACTTAGGTTAAGGTTTAAAAAGTCTTTTTCGATCTTTCTGATGTTGTCACAAGTTTTTCATGATATTGAAAAAAAAATCATTCATTCTTTGCAGCCTGATCAAATTCTAACAATATCTGAAATCGAAAAAAAAACTGGTTTACAATCTGATCAAGTTAGAAGAGGCATTGAATGGTTAAAATTGAAAAACTTTGCACATGTGAAAGAATCAACCGATATTCATTATCATTTCGGAGAGAAAGGTCATGAAGCAATTGGAAATGGTTTACCGGAAAGAAGATTAGTAAATGAAATTGAAAAAGGAAATACAACTTTTGATAAGTTAAAACCTATTTTAGGTTTAGATTTTAATGCAGCTATAGCATATGCAAAAAAGAATAATTGGATTTCCATTACCAAAAATGAAAAATCAACGGAACTTTCTTTGAATAAAGATCATCAAGAATCATTAGAAGAAAAATTTCTCCTATCTCATAAAACTCTTGAAAAAAATAAAACTAATGAAATTAAAGTATCTGAAGATTCTCTTTTTGCAATAGTATCGCTTAAAAAACGTCCTGATTTTATTGTCGATTCATCATTAATCATCAAAAAAATTTCATTAACTATTGAAGGTAAAAAAATCAATTTAGGTGATTTATCTCATTCAAGCGGTGCAATTGATGTTGAAGCTAAAGTACCTGAAGTTTTTGTTGCAAGAACTCATCCATTAAAAGATACTATTGATGAAATTCGTGAAATTTTCGTTACATTAGGATTTTCAGAAATCAATGGAAATATGACTCAGTCAAGCTTTTGGAACTTTGATGCTCTATTTACTCCACAAGATCATCCTGCAAGAGAATTACAGGATACATTTTATCTGGATGGTATCTCTGCCAAAAAAATTGCAACTCCAGAACAAATTAGAAAAGTTTCTGAATCTCACAAGAAGAATTGGAGATATTATTGGGATATCAATGAAGCAAGAAAAATGGTTCTAAGAACTCATACTACTTGTGTTACAATCAAACATCTAGCTGAAAACAAACTTGATGAAGCTAGAATTTTTTCATTAGGACGTGTATTCAGAAATGAAAAAGTTAGTTACAAACATCTTGTAGAGTTTCATCAAATTGAAGGAGTCGTTGTTGGAAAAGATGCTAATCTCAGAAATTTAATGGGAATTCAAAGAGAATTCTATAAACGAATCGGAATTACAAAAATAAAATTTTGGCCAACATTTTTTCCATACACAGAACCTTCACTACAAACTATGGTGTATAATGAAAGACTAGGAAAATGGGTAGAACTATTTGGAATGGGAATTTTCAGACCAGAAGTAACTAAACCTCTTGGGATTACTAAACCTGTTTTGGCATGGGGAGGAGGTATTGAAAGAATTGCAATGCTAAAGTATGGTCTTGATGATGTGAGAGAGTTTTACAATAACAACTTGAGTTGGTTAAGGGGTGCTAGAAAATGCCAGTAGTTGAACTCTCCTATATGCGCCTTCAAAAATTAGTTGGTAAAGTTACAAAAAAGCAAATTTCTGATTCCTTGCCATTTCTTGGATTAGATATTGAATCTGAAAACAAAGACCTAATCAGAATTGAATACAGCCCAAATAGGCCTGATTATTCAACTGATTTTGGAATTGCACTTGGATTGCAAGGATTACTTCGAATCAAAACTGGATCAATTAAACTGAATATCAAAAAATCAAAAAAGTATGCTATTTCTGTAAAATCTGAAGTATCAAAAGTTCGTCCTTTTGTTACTGGAATTGTTGCGAAAAATGGAAAAATTGATGATAAAACAATTAAACAGTTTATGACCTTGCAAGAAGATCTTCATTTTGGAATAGGAAGAAAGAGAAAGAAATTATCTATAGGAATTCATGACTTAGATAAGATCACTTTTCCTTTAGTTTACAAAACCACTAATAGAAATTTTAAATTCATTCCGTTAAACTCTAAAAAAGAACTTTCAATTTCTGAAATTCTCAAAAACACTGATGTGGGAAAAGATTATAGTTCTATACTTGAAAATTCCTCACAAGTACCTCTAATTTTAGATGCAAAACAAAATACTGTCTCTTTTCCTCCAATAATTAACGCAGCACTAACTAGTGTTACAACTAAAACAAAAAATCTATTTGTTGAGGTAACTGGAATTAATAAAGAAGATGCTGAAGATATGCTTTCAGTTGTTGCAACTATTTTACAAAGTGCAGGTTTTACTTTAGAATCTGTTCAAATTTCTGGAGCAAAAAACTCTTCACCAAAACTTAAACAAAAGAAAATGTCTGTAAGCCCTTTCTTGATTAATCAAACCCTTGGTTTGAATCTTAACAATTCAAAGATTATTTCATCATTGAAAAAATCTAGGTTAGATGCATCAACTAAAGGGAAGAACATCATTTGTACAATTCCTGCATATAGATTTGATATTTTTGGACCAATGGATTTGGTAGAAGAAGTTGCTTTAGGATATGGAATTCAGAATCTTGAACCTACATTGTCACCTTCTCAAACACTTGGCCAAAAACATCCCAGCTCAATTAGTTTACAATCACTTTCTTCTATAATGACTGGATTAGGCTATATGGAAGCTCTAAATTCTAGCTTAACAAGCAAACGAATTCTTTATGATAATACAAAAAGAGATTCATCAAAAATTATCTCAGTTTTAGATTCAAAAAGTCTTGAACATACTATTCTTAGAGATTCACTACTTCCAGGATTAATTGATAGTCTAGCAAAAAATATTCATGAATCATATCCTCAAAAATTATTTGAGATAGGAACTATTTTCAATAAAACAAGTTCTGTAACTGAAGAAACTCATCTTTGTGCAGTAAGTTCTCATAAAGATGCAAACTTTAGCGAGATAAAATCTGTTTTACAATCTGTCATTCAATCAATATTTGGTAAAACTTGTGAAACCAAAACCTCCACTCATCCAACTTTTGAAAAAGGACACGTTGCAAACATCACTGTAAATGGAAAAATTATTGGAATCATTGGTGAAATAAGCAAACCAACTAAAGATAACTTTAAGCTTAGAGAGTCAATAGTTTCCTTTGAAGTAAAACTACCTAGTTAATATTTGACTTGATGAATTGTTGTATGCCCTAAGAGCAACCATGCAGACGGATTGGGATGATGTCGATCGTAATGATACCAATGATTTCTAATTCACCCAGGCATGGCACATTGAGGGCAACCCCGGTTTCAGAACCCAAGGAGGTTTTGGCTAAAATACCAATGAGATTGTGCGAGTCAGAACCGGGGGACAATTTTATTTTCCAAAAATTGAAAAACCATAAAATATCCATTACTGATACAGAAAACTGAAATGGTAAATTATTGGTTAGCAAAACAAGAGCCTAGTGGACCAAGGGGATATAATTTTGAACAACTGAAAAAAGAAAAAACAACTGTCTGGGATGGGGTTCACAATAATCTTGCACTAAAGCACATGAGAGAAATGAAATCCAGCGATCTTGTTTTGTTTTATCATACAGGTGATGAAAGACAAGCTGTTGGGATAATGCAAATTACTTCAAAACCATATCCAAATCCTAAGGAAGACAATGAACGTTTTATTGTTGTAGATGTCAAATACAAAAAAGCATTGAAACGTGCAGTGACACTTGATGAAATGAAAAAAGAAAAAAAATTCAAAGATTGGGAACTCATCAAAATTTCTAGATTGTCTATAATGCCAGTACCAAAGCAAATTTGGGATGCAATCTTAAAGATTTCTCAAAACTGAATATAATCGGTTTATTGATATAGTCGATTTGTTTTGCTAATTCATGGCAACAGCTTATGTTTTAATAAACTGTGAACTAGGTTCAGAAGAATCTATAATTCAGCAACTAAAGGGTTTAGATGGTGTTAAAGAAGTTCATGGAACTTTTGGTGCATACGATATTTTGGCCAAGATTGAGTCAGAAACTGTGGAAAAACTCAGAGAAACCATTACTTGGAAGATCAGAAAAATCGAAAAGATTCGTTCAACTCTCACCCTAATGGGTATTGAAGGCCAGACATAAACCCCTCCTTTTTCTTATTATGATTTTACATTTTATTTTTGTTGTAAAAGAAGAAGATCGTGAAAAACGACAGTTTGAATATGAATATGTTCAAAAAATGAGCCAGTTTTACAAGGTATGGATAAAAGAAAAATTTGGAAAAGATTATGAAATTAAATATGATGAAATGATTACAAAACCTAGAAGTTTTTTTCAGAGACTTGATACACACACTCTTTTACGAGATCATGAACAAAGAGGAAAGGACATTTACCATTTCTATCTAACTCATTTTAGACCATTCTGGACTGATTGTGCTGGTTGTGAAGGATATCATGCTGAAAATTTTGGAATGATATTTTGGCAACCCTTTAAAGAATCAAATGATACTTTATTTCTTGCAGAAAAAAATTGTACTACTGTGTCTCATGAATTACTTCATGAATTATTACGAATTTCTAAACACAAAAAGTTCATTCAAGATGTTCATGACATTTGGACAAAGCATCTCTTCGAACAATTAGAATTTGAACAATATGGTGAAGATTTTCAAAAAACTGATGATAAGCCTATGTTTCTAACAATGGATACTTCAGAACTAAACATAAAAAATAATCTTTCAAATTAACACTTTGTAACAGAATAGATATTGTTTTCAAAATTTGCTATTTTGAAATCCAATTTATTTTCAAGATCATTCGTTCTTGATTTACTCAAGTTTTCAAGTTCGACTAACGCATCACCCCTAAAACCTACTGAAGAACCATAAATTGCGTCAGTCATCATTGTGCCATGTTCTCCTTTTTTAATATCATCTACCATTTCATAAAATCTTGCAGTTTCTTTTTTGTTTACAGGATTTCCAGTTGCTTTGTTGTATGCAACTGCAATATACATTCCATTATTTTTTACTGCAACAGGAATTTTATGATTTTTACCTGTTACACCAGGAATTATTTCGTTAACTAGAACTTCACATTTGTGATACATGCTTGAAACATATGCATAGAACCTATACTGTGCGTATCTTCCTGCATCATCTACTTTACAACCAACAAAAACTTTGTGTAGAAGTTCCAAAGCATCATCATTCATGCTTTGCAATCTATCATCAATTCTACCTCTTTCAAGAAGATCTGATTTGCATTCTTTTGCAATCAATACTAAAATGAAATCAGGTAAATTGTAATTTTTTAGAGCAGCAACAAATGCTCCTGCTTGTGACATACCAAATTTTGGAAACCCTTTATTGACCATATTTACACCTCAACTTAGAAAATTTACAACTCCCCAATATTCATTAAGAAAGATACTTTTCGCTTATAATTGTTAAGAATTGACATGCCTACCGGATTAATTTCCTAATCACTAAATTGTAAAAATTAAATTCAGGATAAATTAATTGCATAATATGGAAATCAATACTACTTCTGAACATGTTTTATGTGTTTATCTAAAATTAAAAGAAAACATTGCAAAATATAGAAACATAGTTGGAAGACCACTTTCACTTACTGAGAAAATTTTATCAGGTCATCTTAATGAAATTGATGACAAAAGTTTTACTGGTGGAAAAGATTATGTTTTTCTAAAACCTGATAGGGTTGCATTACAAGATGTTACAGGACAAATGGTAATGCTTCAATTTATGCAAGCTGGACTTGAACAAACATCTTTACCAACAACTATACATTGTGATCATCTCATTAGAGCTGAAGTTCAAGGTGATGTTGACATGAAAGTTGCCCTTGATGAAAATAGTGAAGTTTTCAAATTCTTAGAATCTACTGCTGCAAAATTTGGATGTGGTTTTTGGAAACCTGGTGCTGGAATAATTCATCAAGTAGTTCTTGAAAATTATGCATTTCCTGGTGGTTTGATGATTGGTACAGATTCTCATACTCCAAATGCTGGTGGTCTTGGAATGATTGCTATTGGAGTCGGTGGATTAGATGCAGCTGAAACTATGGCAGACATGCCTTGGGAATTACTCTACCCTAAACTAATTGGAATTAAACTAACTGGAAAATTAAATGGATGGACAGCCCCTAAAGATATCATACTGAAAGTTGCCAAGGAATTAACAGTTTCTGGAGGTACTAATTCAATAATTGAATACTTTGGACCTGGAACAAAATCTATCAGTTGTACTGGCAAAGCTACAATTACCAATATGGGAGCAGAAATTGGTGCAACCTGTTCAATTTTTCCATATGATGAAAGAATGGAAACTTATCTAAAATACACTAACAGAGGTGATATAGCTGAATTAGCAAATCAAAATAAAGAATCACTTGTTGCAGATCCTGAAGTTGAAGCAAATCCAGAAAACTTCTTTGATAAAGTAATTGAAATCAATCTATCAACATTAGAACCTCATATTGTTGGACCTCACACTCCTGATTTGGCAAGAACAATTTCTAAACTGGCTGATGATGTAAAATCTAATGATTATGTTGATCCAATTTCTGTTGCATTAATTGGCAGTTGCACAAATTCATCTTATGAGGATATGTCAAGAGCAGCTAGCTTAGCTGAACAAGCTAAAGCAAAAGGAATCAAAGCTAAAATTCCATTGTTAGTTACTCCTGGTTCTGAACAAATTCGGGGAACTATTGAAAGAGATGGGCTAATGGATTCTCTTAAAGAGATTGGCGCAACTGTTTTAGCAAATGCTTGTGGTCCATGTATTGGACAATGGAATAGACCTGAATTAGAAAAAGATCAAAAAAATACTATTGTTACATCATATAACAGAAATTTTCCAGGAAGAAATGATGGTCGTAGAAATACTCTAAACTTCATTGGCAGTCCTGAAATGATTATTGCTTTAGCTTTAGGAGGAAAACTTTCCTTTAATCCATTAAAAGATGAGTTAACTGCAGCTGATGGAACAAAATTCAAACTTGAACCACCCAAACCCGCACCTGAAGTTCCTGAAGAAGGTTTTATGAGACCTGAGGGAATTTTTGTTTCTCCTCCTACAAATTCTGATAATGTTGAGATCATAATTGATCCTAACAGTAAAAGACTACAACGTTTAGAAGCCTTTCCAAAATGGAACGGAAAAGATTTTGAAGAAATTCCAATAATGGTCAAGGCTCATGGCAAGTGTACTACAGACCACATCTCTCCTGCAGGTGCATGGTTATCACTTAGAGGACATTTGGATAACCTCAGCGATAATCTGCTTCTAGGGGCAGTTAATGCATTTAATGATAAAGTAGGTCAAGGTAAGAATATTCTTAACAATCAACTTGAACCATTTTCAAAAATTGCAAGACAGTATAAAGAAAAACAAATGAACTGGGTGATAATCGGTGATAATAATTATGGCGAGGGAAGTAGCCGAGAGCATGCTGCTATGACTCCAAGATATTTGGGATGTGTCGCAGTTATTACCAAAAGTCTAGCTAGAATACATGAAACTAATCTGAAAAAACAAGGAATTTTAGCACTGACATTTGACAATTCTGATGATTACGACAAGATTCTTGAAGATGACAAAATTAGTCTAGTAGACTTGAATGATTTAGAACCACACAAACAAGTCAAATGTATTATTTCACATGATGATGGACATAAAGAAGAAATTTTGTTAAACCACTCATACAACAAATCTCAAATTGAATGGTTCAAAGCTGGTTCTGCACTAAACGTTTTGAGAAATAATCAATAGAATTTTTAACGTGGGGCCGACCGGAATCGAACCGGCGACCTACGGGTCACTACAGCTCCAAACTTACATCATCCGTGAGTCAGTTTAGCTTAGTTTACCTCTGGAGCCCTTAGCGGTGATCTAATCGTAGACACTGTCGCCCTACCAGGCTAGGCTACGACCCCACGAACAAGAGTGAAATAGACTCGAATTTTAAGTTATTTTTAACCAAGATTTATTTGCGATTAACATGAATTTGTAATTGTTCAGCAATCATGGTAAAACCAATTCATTATGCATTAGGTGCCATTCCAGTAATTGTAGCACTTTTAATTTCAGTTCCATTACTTACAAAAAATGAAATTCCAATTTCTGCAGCCAATTCTTTTGATACAATTGAAATTGAATATATCAAACACCAATTAAAGAAAATTTCTTATGGTGTTACAGAAAGAGTTGAGGCACAAAAAACTGAAATTCTTTACATTAAAAACAATGGTGATATCAAATATTCTGTAACTGAACTAGGAGATCTCCAACCTGATATTCGGTCAAAATTAGATGAAAAAAGACTTCTCAAATTAAAAGCATTGATAAAAGAAACTGGGTTCATAGCCATTCCATCTGAATCATTTTCAATTCTAGAAAATGTAACTGAATATCAGAAATTAAGTATCAAAATTACTCTTAATGAAAAAACCGTTCAAATCCATTGGCCTGAACAAAATGCTACGGCACAATTTGTTCCTCCAATAATTACTATGGTAGAATCTGAACTAGATTATATTATAGATGAAATTCGTGAATAGATACAAATAGGCTTTAGTAAAAATTAGAATATGCTTCCACTATCTGGTGAACGACATGATGCCAAAGGGATAGTTTCTGAAAAAATAAATTCCATTGATATTTTACGTGGTTCATCAGTTCTTAAACGAGGTTTTGCTCACATGTTGAAGAATGGTGTTGTAATGGATGTTACAACAGTAGAACAGGCTCAAATTGCTGAAGAAGCTGGAGCAGTTTCTGTAATGGTTTTAGACAAACTTCCATCTGACGTTAGAAAAGCAGGAGGAGTTGCGCGAACTGCAAGCATTAGAATTATTGAAGACATTATGGATTCAGTAACAATTCCGGTAATGGCAAAATGTAGAATCGGTCATGTCAATGAAGCACTAGTTCTACAGGAAACTGATGTAGATATGATTGATGAATCTGAAGTTTTAACTCCTGCTGATGAGCTTCATCATATTTGGAAATGGGATTTTACAACACCAGTTGTAAATGGTGCAAGATCCTTGGCTGAAGCTTTAAGAAGAATTGAAGAAGGTGCTGCAATGATTAGAACAAAAGGTGAACCTGGAACTGGAAATGTTGCAGAAGCTATTACTCATATTAAAAAAGTTAATGATGAATTAAGAACAATTAAGGCAATTTATGATTCTGGCGATAATCAAGATTTAGTGAGAATGGCAAGAGAATTCAAAGTGTCATATGATATTGTTGAACAAACTGCAAAACTTGGAAGACTTCCGGTTGTCAATTTTGCAGCAGGAGGAATTGCAACTCCTGCTGATGCGGCATATCTTATGTCTCTTGGTTGTGATGGAATCTTTGTTGGTTCTGGAATTTTTAATGCAGATGACGCAAAAGAAAGAGCAAGAGCAATAGTTTTGGCTACTACTTTTTGGAATGAATCCGATAAAGTCAAAGAAGCCCAAAAAATGATTGATGAAAGACAATCTATGTTAGGATTAGATGTGAATACACTAGAATTACGTATGCAAGAACGTGGTGGTTCTTCATGAGTCTTAATGTTGGAATTTTATCTATACAAGGAGATGTTCAAGAAAATCTCTTATCCACTAGAGATGCCCTCAATGAATTGGGCATAGATGGAAAAGTAACTGATGTAAAAACACCTGAAGAAATTTCTCAACTAGATGGATTGATAATACCTGGTGGTGAAAGTACTACTATTGGACAACTTTCTTTGGTAAATGGTTCCATGAAGGTCTTGAAAGAAAAAATTGAAAATGGAATGCCTGTACTTGGAATTTGTGCTGGTATGATTATGCTATCAAAGACAGCTAACGATCGTGTTGTTGGAAAAACTGATCAACCTCTTTTAGGTATTCTTGATATTAAATTAGAAAGAAATTCTTTTGGACGACAACGAGAATCCTTTGAATCTGATGTATCTATGACCTCTATTGATATTCCAAAATTTAATGGAGTCTTTATCAGAGCACCATCTATTTCAGATGTTGGTTCTGATATAGAAGTTATATCCAAATTTAATGAACGAATAGTTGCAGTTAAAAAAGGAAATGTAATTGCTACTGCATTTCATCCTGAACTAACCACAGATATTTCATTACACAAGTATTTTGTCAATCTTGTTAATACTTCAAAAAATTAGTAACTATTTTTTTATTAGTCTACTAAATTATGCATAGATTTCAAATCTTTTTTGAACGGTTCTAAAATTTTAGGAATTTCTATTTTTATTGAATCTTTTAATGATAAACTCTGAGATTTTTTCTCATTCCACACCTTGGAATTAAATTCAGTAATTTCTTTTGTAATGTCACTTTGTATTTCAATATTTTCAGGCTCAACTTGTTTTTGTTTGTGAATACTTTCTTTGGAATACAAAATCTTCCAGAGATGTTCTGTGATAAATGGAGTAATTGGTGCTAATAATTTTAAAATTGTTGATAATGTCTTATGCAGTGTAAATATTGCCCCATTTCTTTCTTCATCTGAAAAACCAATTCCATAGGCTCTTGCCTTGACCATTTCAATATAGTGTGCTGCAAATAAATTCCACGTGAATTCTCTAATTGCAATTGCAGGAATGAAAAAGTTGTATTCATCATATCCTTTTTTACATTCTTTTACTAAATTATCTAACTCTGATAAAACCCATTTGTCAGATGCAGTAAGTGTTCCTGATTCAATTACTGGGAAACTAGACAAGAATCTTGACACATTCCATAACTTGCTAAGGAATTTTTTATTTGATTCAATTTTTTGTTCATTACATCTAAAATCATAGCCATGATTAATCTCACTTGCACTCCAAAATCTAAAAGTGTCTGCACCCAATTTTTCAATGAGCGGTAAAGGATCAATTGCATTTCCCTTACTCTTACTCATCTTCATTCCTTTTTCATCAAGACCATATCCCATTATCCAAGCTTCAGACCATGGCTTCTTTCCTGTAAGCTGCTCACATCTTAGTAGTGTATAGTATAACCATGTCCTAACAATATCTTTTGCTTGAGGTCTAATTGCAGCAGGATAAACTTTATTGAAAAACTCATTATCTACGTTAAACTTGCTAACAAACAATGGAGAGATACTAGAGTCCATCCATGTGTCGAAGGTTCGTTCTTCACCAACAAATTCAGTAGAGTTACATTTTGTACAATTACTGATTGGACATTTTTCATTCCAAGGTCTGTAATATTTTCCAGGCTCAGGAACATATGGTTCTGAGCAATTTTTACAGTACCAAATTGGAATTTCAGTACCATAATATCTTCTCCTTGATATTGGCCAATCAATATTGATAGATTCTAACCAATTCATCAGAATTTGTTTGTGCATAGTTGGATGGAATGTTATCTCTTGTCCTAATTTTTTTATTTTTTCAACTGATTCTTTCTGTTTAAGATAATATTCTTCCATTGGGATGATTTCAATTGGAATTTTACTTCTCTCTGAGACTGGTGTTCTATGGATAATATCCTCAATTTTTTCTACAAGTCCATTAGTTTCTAGATCTTCTATGATTTTTGTTCTTGCTTGTTTTGGTTTTAATCCTGCATATTCTCCTGCAGCTTTTGTCATTCTTCCATCTAGTCCAATTACAACAATCTCTTCTAGTCCTAATTCTCTGAATAATGCTACGTCATTTTGATCACCATAACTACATACCATTACTGCTCCTGAACCAAATTCTTGTTGGGCAGAATGATGTGTTCTTAATTCAACTTCTACATTAGTTATTGGAACGATTATTTTCTTTCCTATGTATTGTGTATATCTTTCATCTTTTGGATTTACAATTATTGTTTTACATGCACACACTAATTCCGGTCTTGTACTTGCAATAATTATCTCCTGATCCGTATCTTTTATTTTGAATTTCATGTAAACTAGTTTTGTTGGCAAGTCTTCGTAAATGATTTCTGCATCTGCAATAGTTGTTCCCGATATCCAATCGTAGTTGTTAGGTCTGTTTGCTAGATAGATTTGACCTTTCCTCCATAAATCAATGAACGTTGATTGTGTAAGTGTTCTATATTCTTCCGAATCTGTTCTATAGTAATTTGCAAAGTCACCACTAATTCCGAGATTTTTCATAATGAGAATCATTTCTGCCTCTAAATCATCTAGTGCGTTTCTACATAGATTCAGAAATTCTTCTCTGTCTGTTTCTCTCATTCTAATTTTATGCTTTTTCTCAGTGTACAGTTCCACTGGAAGACCGTTTCTATCAATCCCAATAGGAAAATAGACATTTTTTCCAGCCATTCTTGCAGTACGTGCAATCATATCAATTTGTGAATAATGTGCTGCTGCTCCAATATGCCATGGTCTACCTGATGGATATGGTGGAGGAGTATCTATGGTAAAGTTGTCTTCTTGTGGAACAAAATCATAAATTTTTTCTTCTTCCCATTGTTTCAGAATTTTCTTTTCTAACTCTGGGTTCCATGCTTTTTCTGAAATTTTTGGTTCCATTTCCTAACTATCTTGAAATGTTTGAAATAATATGAGATCCTTTATTGTAACCTTCATAGATGTATACGCCTATTGCTTCAATATTTGATGGCATTTTTGGTGCTAATAGCTTGATAATTTCAGTTGAAAGATTTTCTACAGTAGCTTCTCCTTCTAAAAGATAAGTAGTATTTTTTGGAACTTGTAATTCAAACATTCCCTTAGGACCATCAAATTGAATTAGATAATGTGAGTCATCTTCTTTTTTGAGATATTTTCTGTTTATGAAAAATTTGTGATCAAATACGTTAACAACTTCTTTTATAATTTTTTTTGCTATGCCAAAATCTAAAAGCAAATTATTCTTCATCTGTCCTATTAATTCAACCATTACAGAAGATGTGTGTCCGTGTAAAATAGAGCATTTTTCCACTAGTGGAAGTATATGTGCATAATCAAATGAAAATGATCCATCTTCTAAAAATATAGAACCTGTTTGTGGTGTCTTGTCATAGTATACTAAATCTTGTAACTCTTTGATTTGTGCAGTATATTTTGGATGTCCAATTGCCATTATTTTGTCTTGAGGAAAATCTTCTTTGATTTGCTTGTATTTTTCAATGTCTTCTTCATTGTCAATTACTTCGATCAATCCCTTCTTTGTTTTAAAATCAATTGTGATCTCATTCCCGTTCTTTAAAGTAAGTTTGTGATTGTATTGGTATTCTTCTTCAAGAAAACTAAGCATTTGTGCTACTGTTAACTCTGTTCTGGTTCTAAGCAAATTTCCCTTTTTATCTATATATTTAAAATCTGAATCTAAAATTGTAGGACTTGATGCCATGTAAAGTCAACTGACTTTTGATCATAATATATATTCTGTAATAATTGTAACCTGAAAATTCATTTTTTCTAGTTAAACCAAAGAATTTAGAATTCTAGCTAGATTAATATCGTTTTTTGTAATCCCACCTGCGTCATGAGTTGTTAAATCTACAGTAATTTTGTTGTATACATTAAACCATTCTGGATGATGATTCATTTTTTCAATCTCCATAGCTGCTCTAGTCATAAAACCAAACGCCTGGTTAAAGCTATCAAATTGAAATTCTTTGTGAAGTTTCTCATTTACAACACTCCAGCCAGGTAGACTCTTTAGTTCTTCATCGATATCTGTTTGTGATAACTTCATCATACTGTATCACATAAAATGCTAAATTAATAGTTAAAGGGTTTGATTCATTACTGTTCTTATGGAATCTGTAATGAGAGAGATTGTGGAAGAGATGGAAAAAGAATTACTTGAAAATATAAAAAATTCAATTTCTGAGACTGTTAAAGAAAAAAAAATCGGAATTGCGTTTTCTGGAGGTGTCGATAGTACATTAATCTCAAAAATTTGTTCAGATATGAATTACGATATTACCCTATTGACAATTGGTTTTCCTGAATCCCATGATATTTTATTTGCAAAGGAAGTCAATGAATATCTAAACTATTCTCATCATATTCTAGAAATTGATTCAAACACTTTTCCTGGTATTTCATCAAAAATTCGACAAACAATTAACACTGAGAATCTATCATGGAATGAAAATTGTATTGCATTTCATTATGTCTCTCAACTAGCAAAAAGCTTAGAACTTGATACTGTAGTTACAGCAAATGGAATTGATGAATTGTTTTGTGGTTATAATGCCTACAGAGAAGCATTTTCTGAAGGAGAATCCAAAATTCATGAAGTTATGATCTATAAACTAGATAACGAACTAAAAATGATGAAGGCTGTTAATCTAATTTCATCAAAGTTTGGAGTAAAAATTCTTCAGCCTTTACTCTCTTCAAAATTTATAGATTATGCCAAAACCATTCCTTTGTCTGAAAAAATTCATGATTCTGAGGATTTGTATCGTAAACACATTATTAGAAAATTAGCCAGAAATATAGATGTCCCAGAAATTTCTTGTACAAAAAGAAAAAAGGCATTACAATATGGCTCTAAAATCCATAAGGCATTGCTGAAAACTAGATGAATTTTTTAACTATCTTCTGAACAGATTTTTTTACATTACTAATAATTATAGGTGATGCCCCAAGATGTTTCTCTGGTAAAAATATAGAATCAATTTCTTTGTCAGTCAACTTTGAAGAAAATGCTTTATCTTTTTTGATGGCATCTATGTATTGCATGTTCTTGTCATTTGCCAAAAATGCAACTCTTTGAACATCTTTGTATGCCACAAATCTTGGAACGCCTTTTTTGATTAATGCTTCTAAAACAAATTCTGCAAAGATTTGCCCTTTTGTGATGTAAAGATTCTCTACAATTCTTTTCTCATTTACCATCAAGTTTAAAATAATTTTAGTCATACTTTCTAGCATTTCATCAACTAGGATGGAGACTATTGGAATCACAAATCTTTCATTTGCTGAATTTGAAAGATCTCGTTCGTGCCATAATGGAATGTTTTCAAAGGTAATTGCTACTTGACTTCGCACCATTTTGGATAATGATGATATTCTCTCACTTTTGATTGGATTTCTTTTAACAGGAACTGCACTACTGCCCATTTGTCCCTTCTTGAATTGCTCTGCAACTTCTCCAATCTCTGTTCTTTGTAAGTTTCTAATCTCCACTGCAATTTTTTCTAAAGTTGCACCAATCAATGCTAATTCAAACACATATTCTGCATATCTCTCTCTTGGGACAACCTGAGTAGTAACTTCTGCTGGGTAAAGCTTCAGGCGCTTTGCAACTCTTTTTTGCACCTCAAGTGATTTCACTCCCATTAAAGAACCAGTACCTACAACCCCAAGTGTCTTACAAATTAGAATTCTTTTCTTAATCTCTTCAATTCTTTCTACATGTTTTCCCATCTCTGCAGCCCAATTTGCAAATTTTAATCCAAATGAAATAATGCTTGCATGTTGTCCATGAGTTCTACCTACAGCTGGAATTTTTCCATGTTTGACTGCTCTTTGTGCTAGAATTGTTGCCAACTTTCCAACCTTTGGCTCAATTATTTTTAATGTATCACGCATTTGCATAGAATTACTAGTATCTACCAAATCATTACTTGTTAATCCATAATGAATCCATGGTCTAACCTCCTTTGTACATTTTTCATTTAATGATTCAACCAATGCTGCAGTATCATGATCACTTTTTGCTTCAAGTTGTTTGATTCTTTTTGCAGTAATTTTTCCTGATAATGCTACTTTGAAAATCTTTTTTCCAACTGTTTTTGGAATAATTCCTATTTCACTTTGTGAAATAGCAGCTGCACCTTCAATCTCTAATTGATAATTAATTTTCTTTTGTTCACTGAAAATTTCTAACATTTCTTTAGTGCCATAACGACCACTGTCTATAGGTAAAATTGCCAACATTTTGATTTCAATTTATGAGAAAATAAATCTACTTCTTATCCTAATTTTGTGCGTATAGAGTAATTTTGATATGATCTAGCCTCAAAAAATTGATCTTTTTGAGATTATAGTCTGATTAATAACGAGATTTTCTCACCGTAGCTATTTTCTTTTGTGATCTGGGTGTTTTTGTTTTTGCTTTAGCTTTGTTTACTTTGCCTTCTTTTTTGATACTTTTTCCACTTCTTCTGGCAGCTCTTAAAACACTTGTTCTTACTTTCTGTTGTTTTTTCTGTTCTTCAATTTCTTTTTTAGTTAATTTTCTTCTAACCACACTACAAAATCTATTTTATCCTAGATAAGTTAGCTCATCAATTTCAAGTTTGAGTGTTATTCTAAAAATTAGTTTTGTTTAATTCCTGTATCTGACAATACCCACTCTAAAGCTTTGAAATAACCTTGTTTAAAATTTCTTTCATCAATTGCACTATCTGGACTTCCTCTCAATTCTGCAAGTAATTGATTTGCTTTTTGTGTGATTGTTGCTTTATCTAACATAGTTTTGAATAAATTCTAATTAATTTAAAATTTTTTACAATTCTCCTGATGATTTAAATTGGATTGAAAGAAAATTTTACCGATATCTATGTCTACTAATACTCCAAAGAAAATTGGAGAAAATCAATATCAAATTGATGCTGATTCCAATCTTGGAATGAAAGTTCCTGTAAGAATCTATGCTGATGAACCATTACTACAAAAAATGTTGTCTGGTAGAACAATTATGCAGGCACAAAATGTTTCTTGTATTCCTGGTATCGTAGGCCAAAGTATTGTTTTGCCTGATGGTCATGAAGGTTATGGATTTCCAGTAGGTGGTGTTGCAGCTATGGATGCTGAAGAAGGAATGATTAGCCCTGGCGGTGTTGGATATGATATCAATTGTGGAGTTAGATTACTCCGTTCAAATTTAACTGAACAAATAGTCCGTTCAAAACTAAAAGAACTTGTTAATGATCTTTTTAGCTCTATTCCTTCAGGTGTTGGTTCTAAAGGTGCAGTCAGGCTCACTCATTCAGAACTTGATGAAGTTTTGGTAAAAGGGGTTAGTTGGGCAATTGACCATGGCTATGGTTCGTCAGATGATTCTGATGTTTGTGAAGAAAATGGCCAAATTAAAAATGCTGATCCAAACAAAGTTTCAGATAGAGCCAGAAAAAGAGGAGCTCCTCAACTTGGAAGTTTAGGTTCTGGAAATCATTTTCTTGAAGTACAGAAAGTTGCAGAAATTCATGATGAAGAAGCAGCAAATAGAATGGGAATTAAAGAAGGAACTATTACGATTTTGATTCATTGCGGTTCTAGGGGATTTGGTCATCAAGTTTGTAGTGATTATCTTAGAATTTCAGAACAGGCAATGAGAAAATATGATATCCATTTACCCGATAGAGAACTTGCATGTGTTCCAAACACTTCCGAGGAAGGTGAATCTTACAGAAAAGCAATGTTTGCAGCATTAAATTTTGCATGGAGTAATAGACAAATGATTACTCATTGGACTAGAAAATCTTTTGAACGTGTATTTAATCAAACAGAATCTGATCTTGACATGAAATTAGTTTATGATGTATCTCATAACATTGCAAAAGTAGAAAAACACAAAGTTGATGGAAAAGAACGGAATGTCGTTGTACACAGAAAAGGAGCAACACGAGCATTTCCTGCAAATCGTGATGAAATACCATTACGATATCGTGATTTGGGCCAACCTGTTTTGGTTCCTGGTTCTATGGGAACTGCAAGTTGGATTTTGCTTGGTCAACCCAATTCTATGGATTTGAGTTTTGGTTCAACGGCACATGGTGCGGGAAGGACAATGTCCAGAACAAAGGCTAGGAGAAATTATAATGAAGATGATGTTAAAAAATCTCTTAATGATAAGGGCATATTTATCAAGGCATTAACACGAGATGGAATTGTGGAAGAAACTCCTCAAGCATACAAAGATGTTGATGCTGTTGTGAATGTGTCTCACAATCTAGGAATTGCCACAAAAGTAGCTAAATTGATACCTATAGGCGTGATTAAGGGTTGAGTGAAGAAGATTCCGAACTTGAAAGATTAAAGGCAAAACGCCTTGCTGAAATGAAAAAAAATATCTCCTCAAAACAAGAAATTGAAAAAACTCAAGAAGTTGCCAAAGAAAAACCAGTGGAAAATCCACGAGATTTACTAGTTAATAGATTAGGATTTAGAGGATTAGAAGTTTTAGAAAATGCAGAATCTCAATTTCCCAACGAAACTAAAATTATTGTAGAAAAATTATCTGAATTGATTAAAACAGGTGAAATTAATGAAATTATTGACGGAGGAAAATTATTGACATTATTTAGATCAGTTGGACTAAGTATTAGAATGGCAACAAAAATCCATATTGAACAAGATGGAAAATTTGTATCATTAAGTGACAAACTTAGTAATAAATCATCTGTTGATGAATAATGAATATAGTTTTAGAAGTTGGAACAAAAAATTATGCTGATGATTTATTATCAATTAAAATAGCACTTTCACATTTGGAAAGTCTTGTAGATGGTTACAATGGATATGATCTTGGCGAACCTTCATCAAAATTTGGCTGGACATTTTTCACATTAACGTTTAAACCTAATTTACAAAATGGTATAGAAAAAAAATTTTTTGATATGCTAGAAAAATATAGAGGAAATGATCAACCCCAAAAATTTGTGCTATTTATTACAGATTATTTACATAATAAAAATTGTGATGTGAGAATAAAGATAGTTGATTAAACTCTTCTTCCTCTTTTTCCACCTTTCTTTCTAGTGGTATCATGAGGAATAGGTGTTACATCATCAATTCTTCCAATCTTAAATCCACCTCTTGCCAATGCTCTAATACCAGCTTGTGCACCTGGACCCGGTACTCTAGAACCAACTCCACCTACTGCACGAACTCTAATATGGAATCCAGTAATTCCTCTGTTTCTTGCAGTTTCAACTACTGCATTTGCAGCTTTCATTGCGGCAAATGGTGATGATTCGTATCTGTCAGCATTAACATGTATTCCACCAGAACTAATAGCAATGGTTTCTGCACCAGTAAGATCAGTTAGGTGAATAATTGTATTATTGTAACTACTGTAAATATGAACAATTCCCCATTTTTCAGGACCTTCTTTTTTTACCTCTGGTTGAGATTTTGTTTCTACTTTAGCCTCAGATTTTACTTCCTCAACTGGTGTTTCAGTCTTAGCTACTAAAACTTCCTCAACTTTGGCTTCAATTTCAGACAATGACTACCACATCTTAAAGGGTTTAAAAAACATTGATTTTTCAATCATGGCTTAATTTGGTCAATTGACCTGAAATTAATGATTATTCATATACTATTATCAACTGAATTTTTTTAATGACATCAATTCTTCTATTGGCTATTGGAATTGGAATTGCAGTTGCTTTGCTAGGATCTGTGGCTTTCCAGTTTCAAACACCAATCAATGATATGATTTTGTTACCTTTGGAACAAAAATGTCAACAAATTGCCAATGAAGGATACAAAATTCATTCACTTTATCCTAATTCAAATCCTGATGAACTTCCTATGGATGATATGAAACGATTGTTGTATCTAGATGAAAAATGGATGAAAGAATGTGTTTCTGTTCTTCCAGCTGATTCAATAATAAATATTGCAAATAATGTAGATCGAAATTTTTCTCATGGTGAATAGTTATTTAAAATGCTTCCATCCTAAATCTTTCAAACGAATGTTATTGTTGTTCTCTTGAACAAAAACTCCTTTACCTAATGTAACATATCCGATTTCAATAACTGGTATTTTAAGCAATCTTGCATTTTTTTTAATTATTTGCTTATATTTGGGTGATATTGTAAATACAATCTCATATTCTTCTCCACCATGAAAAATTAATGTGTTTAAATCAAATTTTTGAGATTTGGCGTAATATTGCAAATCTTTCATTGCAGGTATGTTGTTAATGATAAATTTCTTTTTACTCTGTTTTGACATTTCATTTAAAGTGGTAGATAATCCATCGCTAGAGTCCATTGAGGAAGAAAAATATTTTTTATTTTTAATCCCAAAATTGAGTTTTGGTTTTGGGTTAACTACTGACTTGATAGATTTTTTAATAAAATTCTTTTTTCCCTTTTTCTTACCAAGAAGCATATTCAATCCTGCAGAAGTATAGCCAAATGGCCCTGTCACAAATATCAGATCTCCCTTTTTAGATCCTTTTCTGCTAACTATTTTGTCGGTTTTTCCAAAAATACATACATTAAACACAATTTCTTTGCCTGCATTTGTGTCACCGCCCATAATTGAAATACCATATTCATCACATGCCTTTCTGAAACCTCCTGCAATCTCATCAATTTTTGAGCGTGAAATTGTCTTTGGTAGATTTACCGAAATAATTCCATATTGAGGTTTAATGCCTTTTGCAGCAAAATCACTAACACATGCAACAATACTTTTTCTTGCGGCATCTGCTAATTTCATTTTAGATGGAATGTCAGTACTTTCTACTAGGGTATCTATTTTAGCTACAATTTTGGTTTTACCTAAATTGAAAATTTCTACATCTTCAGAAATAAATTTCTTGTTTCCTAATTTCCTCTGAAAAATTTTAATTATTGAAGATTCATCTAATTTGGTCATAGCTTTGTTTCACTAATTCTAATGTATCTTTAATAATTTTTTTACATTTTTCTTCATTATTTGATTCTGCTGAAACTCTTATGAGATCTTCGGTGTTTGATTTTCTAATCAAAACCCAACTATCCTCATCAATAATTCCTTTAATTCCATCCAATGTACTTATTTCTGAATATTCTTTTGCAAATTTAGAATTTACTTGTTCAATTATTTTATCATGAAAATTTGAATCAACTTCAACTTTATCTCTTATTTGATAATAACTTTTCATATAATTCAAAATTTCATCAAATTTTGAATTTCCCAACATCGAAGAAATTAAACCACTGACAAGAATTCCTTCTCTACAGTAATTGAACTCTGGTAAAATAAAACCTCCACTACTTCCTTCTCCTCCTGCTTGTGCATCAGTCTTTAACATAAGATCTATGACATTTGCCTCTCCTACCTTTGATCTTTGAACAGTACCTCCTTTTTCCATGATGAATTTTTCAATCGAAATACTTGTATCTATACTTAAAACAAATCTTTTGTATCCTAACTCCAAAGATTTCGCAACACCTAATCCTAGTGTCACATCCGGAATTTGCTTCTTTCCATTTATAACAACAACTAAACGATCTCCATCTAAGTCAAATGCAAATCCAATTTCTTTTTTATTGGATGCTGAAATTAAATCAGATAATTCATCAGATGTTGGATCAGGACCTCTAGAGCATCCTGAAAGATCTTCATTTATTACTTCAACTTTACATCCTATTTTTTTTAACAAATCTGGTGCAAAGCCCTTTGCAGCACCTCCCCCAATATCTACCACTATTTCTGGCTGATTTTCGATATTTCCTATGATTTTTTTTGCATCGTCAATATATGATGATGATATATCATGTTCAGTTCCAATTTTTGATTTTAAAATTTCTTGATGTTCAATAATTTGCGGTAGTTCCTCTTCATTAATCCCTCTTCCCTCTATAATGAATTTCATTCCATTCCAATTTATTGGATTATGAGATGAAGAAATTACTAATCCAGCACCATACTTTCTTGCTTCTCTAAAAACCACAGGAGTTGGAACTGTTTCTAAATTAAATACATCAATTCCATTTTTCATTAATGCAGCAGTAGCAGTATCTTTTATCATGGAACCTGAAGGCCTAGTGTCTTTTCCAATCACACATTTTTGTGATTTAATTAAAGACGAAAAATTATTACAAAATTCTAGTACATCTTTTAGGTTAAGATCTTCTCCAAATATCCCCCTAATTCCAGAAATTGTTTTCTTCAATTAATCCAACTCGGAAAGACTTTTTATTAACTCTGATGGATTTATCCAAACGTGCCTTGGTAGCTCAGTCTGGTAGAGCGAACGCCTCGTAAGCGTTAGGTCGCGGGTTCGTACCCCGTCCGAGGCTTTATCTTGAAAATTTTTTAAATTGTACAGAAAATCCTTAAGAGATTATTTAACGAAGGTTTCAATGTCTATTTCTAACTCTTTTCCTAAACCTTTCCACCATTGTTTAGTCTGTTCTGTCATACTCCTCTCATACTTACGTATAATTATCCTTTATAGATCTGTCGATTGATAAACATTTGATTACTTCATAGCAAATTCTAAAATATTTTTAGCTCTTTTTTTCTTCTTGTTTTCTTTTTATTTTTCTATATATGATTATCATAAGGGCACCTCCTGCACACCCCCAAAATAATGGTGATGTTCCTTTGTTTATTCCGTATGATTCGAATACACCCACAAAACCCAATGTCATTATTGCCACAAGAGCAAATCCTAGTATTTCAAGCATTTTTGCCATAATTTTTCTATTATCATTTTGTAAAATCAAAAAGATATATGGTTTTGTAAATCTTACAATTTATGGATAAGTATCTTCTAGTAATCTTAATCTTTATGATTGTAACTATTCCTATAGCATTTGTTGAACCAGCTACAGGGGAATTTAGAGATCCGCCTCTTATTCCACTATTTTATGCTGCAATAGCAGGAATAGCAATTATTGTTCTTTATAGCTCCTACCAAGAAAGGAAAAAACGACAAAAAGCAAATGTTAAAAGAAGAGCTAGAAAATAGATTCTAAAGCTCTAATCCAAATGATTCTGCAATACTAGAGAATTTTACATAAGAATCCAAGTACTGTCTACCTTTTGTAGTAATTACAAAAGTATTCTTGCCGTCAAACTCAATTCTGTTGATTAGGCCAGCACCGGTCAAATTCTCTAAGAATTTAGATAGTCTTGAATGTGATAAGTTTGCCTTAGTTAGAAGAGATGTTGTTTTAATGCCTTCTTGTCCAGATTGCTCAGTAACAGTCAGTAAATCTGCAACAATTTGCATACTAGTTCTATAGGTAACCATACGTAATTTAATAAAAAACTCAACTATAAGGGTATTACCATTAATTCAGATCAGATAAATATGCTCTGAGCTGATTTTTCTCAAATGTCTTCTCAATCTAGTATTCCATGGTTTGATGACTTTATGGGCGTTGCTTACAGATTTTATGACCTTAGAATGAATGTTATTCCTTTAATTACAGACAGAAAACAATCAGCATCTCTTTGGCATGATACTATTCATTGGTGGGTAGGTCCATCAATTAAAATCCGATTTGTAGAAACTGGTGATAAATATTGGTTTATCATGGGCTCAGATTCTCAAAAACCTGATACTAATCTGTCTTTTTTTAAAGTGTTACAAAAATCTGAAAATTATGAACGATTTAAAAAAGGTTATGGAGGAGAAGCATATCTTCGATTAGGAGTATATGCAAAAAAATTACTTGGTGATGTAAAAAAGAACGCAAGGTGCAATTGTGGTCATGAAGCTAGAGATCATGATGAAAGAGATAATGATGAATGTCTGTACAACAGCTGTGACTGCAAAAAATTTTCTAGTTTTCAAGTAAACTTGCTGAAAAGAAAAAAAACAATTACTGATATTGCATTTTTAGAAGAAAAAGACGTAAAAAATGATCCTCTTACATGGAATTGTTTTAATGTTAACAAATATTCAAAATTAGAATGAAATTAATCTAAGTGTTTGTTTACTCTGACATGTTCTCCTGGATAGTGTGCCCCAAGTTTTTTTGAATAGCATTTTCCACATATTGAACCCTCTATTCCCCATTCTTCCATAGGCATATAACGAAGTTGTATTTTTTCACTACAAATTACACATTTATCTTTTGAACCCAAAGTATTTTTTCTCTTTTTAATCTATATAAAAAACATTCTAGAATAAACTAAACTCAAAAATTATGTTAAATATCACTTATTTGTATTTGATTTAGGTAGGCTGTCTGGCCAATGTAAATCTCCTGCAAGATTTTTACTTGGTTGGACTTCTACCTTTTGAATTTAAAATAAACTATTTGTTAGTTTTTTCAATGCCAGAATCTCTTCTTCTTCATGTCTAATTTTCTTATCAATTACACGAAGCATTGTAGTATTCCATACATGTTGAGAGAAGAAATTATGTTTTGTATTAGCCAACTCAATTTCATCATCAACTACAGTATCTTCAAGAAATTTAGTCACAATTACATCTGTTAACTTTAGAATTCTAGAATTAAGTTTGAAACTACGAAAAATTGGCTCTAATTTTCTTACATCTTCCTTGAAATCTTCACCTGATTCAAGAATTTTTTTGTGGAGTATCCTAAAGTAAACTGCTACAAAAAATAACGTTGCGTATCTTTTTGTTTTGTGACCTCCTTGTTTTCCATACATTAATGATTTTTTAGCAAATTCTTTGACAAGATACGGGTATAACAAAATTCTGTAATCATCTTTTAGATTATCATTGAAGATGGCGTCATATTTACTTCCTCTAGGAAGAAATTGTGCTGGTGAGCTATATGCTTCAGTTGGTCTTTGTTCAATTCCTGCAACTAGCGACTGAATTGCATCTTTAGCAACAATGACTTTCTTATGGTTATCTGGAAGATAGTTGTTGTATATTGCATCTCCTTCATATTCGCACTGTTTTGATTTTGTTTTTGTATCAAAAGAACCTGCTTGAATTTCATAAAAATAGCCACAATTTTTTAATTGTGATTTAATCGATTTATGAAAATCCATCAGTGAAACCAGATCTTTTCCTCTCACTGAATTCTGAGAATTTCTATACTTTGTAATGTTATTTTGTTCTTCTTCATCATCTGCTTTGATTATTGTAACTGTCATGGAGCCTTCCATGTTTTTTACTCTCTTTGAGTGATCAATAATAGAGTTTGATGTTTGTGCACCATTAACAATTTGTGGAGCATGAAGCTCAATCAAATTCTCTCCTAATTCTACAAAGTCACTTACCACAATAGTAATTCCGTTATTATAATAGAAAAATTTACCTGGATTACTTTGTAATGTTTCACGTAATCCTTTGTTAACTGTAGTTTTGAATTGCAGCCATTGCCTAATGTTTGATTCAAAGACATAATCTTTGTTCTTATTTACAAATTCAGTAAGTTCCCGTAATTTCAAAATTCCTAGTATGGTATTCTCATGTTTGAGCATTCTTTCTAGTTTAATTGAAGATTTTTTGCCTGCTGCTGGTTTTTTAATTCTGTCCCATAATTTTTGAATTATTTTCTCCCCATCTATGATCTCAACAAATTCATCCTCATATTCTACTTTCTGATCTGTAACATAGCAACATTTTATCTTAAGATTTTTCTCTTTAATTTTTGTTACAAGCTGAGCTAGTTCAGGCCTCATTTTTGTAACATCTTTTGCAAGTAATCGTTTTACGTCTTCTTTGAATTTGGCAATCGCTTCTAGTGAATGTGATGTACCATATTTTGATTGGAATAATCTGATTGTATTATCTGAAAAATCCACTGGAAGATAGGCATCAATTCCAAGATCGTTTGCCCCATCAACAATCGCGTCTGCTGCATCATCTTCGGTAGCCTCAAAAACTCTTGTTAACACCCATTGAAGAAAATTATTTCCTTTTTCAACATCACTTTTAGAATTTTCAGCATATTCTTGGATACTTACTCGAACATTTTCTGCAAATCCTTCTAGAGGTTGACTAGAATTTTTTTGTACTAGTAATGTTTGTGAACCTGGTATGTATTCCAATAACCCATTTCCATTTTGAGACAATCTATTTTTCTAATATGTTATATATTTAGAGAACATGGTAATTATATAATAACTCTGTTCTGGATGTGATATAATTTGCTAAAACAAATAACTGCTATAGGATTAATTGGAGCAGTAATTCTTGTAACTATTACTTTATCTCTTTCTAATTATCTTATAGAAGAAAATGTTGAAGAAATAGACTTGATTATTAAAGGCGATGTGATAATGCCTACAAAAGTTTCTCGTCCAGGATGTGAGACTAATGATAATTGTTACGTTCCATCTCTAATTGTCATTGAAAAAGGAAAGCAGGTAACATGGGTCAATGAAGATTCAGCCTTCCATAGTGTAACTTCAGGTTTTTACACTGCACCTACTGAACTTTTTGACAGTGGATATTTAGATCCATTTGAATCATATACTATTACTTTTGATGAAACAGGTACCTATGATTATTTTTGCATTCTTCATCCTTGGATGAAAGGTCAAGTCATAGTAGAATAAGGTACCCGAGGGAGTCGAACCCCCTTGTATAGGCTTTGCAGGCCCACGCATAACCGTTCTGCCAGAGTACCGTTTTAAAAAACATAAAATGAATAATTAAACTCTTTAGATTAGAACTTGTTAAATGGTTTTGAAGCCAACTTAACATCTTCTGCTTTTACAGTTTTTCTACCTGCGTGAGATGTCATATCAACTGCACTATTTGCAATACTATCTGCAAGTTCTTCAATTATCCTTCTTAATTCATTTGCTGATTCGTCACTAACTCTCTTGGCTCCTGCTTTCTTCAAAATTCTATACATAGCAGATAATCCTAGCTCTGACGATTTCATAAATTCTATTTTAGTTTTTTCCGAAAAAAGATAATGAATGAAAAAATATCACTAAGGAATCGATTTATACAGACTATTTTAAGAACTGATAAAGAAATGACATGGTATTTTGATTCTCATATACACTTGTCCGATCCTACATATTCTTCTGATATGAAATTTATCTTAAAGGAAATGGATTATCTAAAAATTAAAGCATGTTGTGTCTCAATGGATAATAAAAATTCTTTACAAACTTTAAAACTAGCAAAAAAAAGTAATTTAGTTTTACCCTTCATTGGAATTCATCCCGAATGTGTAAATGACGAACTTGAACAAATGACAAATATGATTGAAGAAAACTACCAAAATCTTTCTGGAATAGGAGAAATAGGACTTGATCCAACTTTTGTCAATAGTGATGAAGATTCTAAAAGACAAATCCATGTTTTTGAAACATTATTATCATTCGCAGAGAAATTTAACAAACCAGTTTCTATTCATTCAAGAAAAAGTATTGATAATGTTTTTCAAATAATGACTTCCTTTAACACTAAACATGCTTTGCTTCATTGGTTTGATGGTAGTAAAAAACAACTTCAAAAAGCCATGGATATGGGATTTTTTGTGTCATATGGACCTGTAATGGTTTATGCAAATGACAAGCAGACTTTACTGTCTAAAACAGATGAATCAAAAATTCTTGTTGAAACTGACGGTCCTGTGAGATTTTCAAGGTGTTTTGAAATGAAATCTGGACAAATTAGCTTTATTCCTAGTGTAATTTTCTGTGCTTCAAAAATTCTAGGAAAAACATTTGATGAAATGACATCTCTACTAGAAAACAATTCAAAATCATTCCTTGGAATATAGGTATAAAATACCCACGTTCATCAGACGAGAAGTGGATAGAATAAAACGTATCTCCTATGAGGTGCTAGACAAATACAAATCTAGATTTGGCGAAGATTTTGCTGATAATAAAAAAATCTTAGATGAAGTTTCTATCGTACGTTCTAAAAGCCTAAAAAACAAAATAACAGGATATATCACTAGATATATCAAAAAAGAGATTCGCGAAGAAAAATCTAAAAAAGTACAAATTATATCTACACAATCTGAGGAATCAGTAGAGAAAGAAGTTCAATCAGAGACTACTGAATCAACCACTACTGAAAAAACTATAACTGAAACCGTTGCAGAAACAGTCCCTATAGAAGAGAAAACTGACTAATAAATAAGACATTAATTTTCTAAATTTTGAATTAGATTAGTATGATTACTGTAAAACTTGTTGGTGGCGCAAAAAAATCTTTCTTAACAGAGCAATTACATATTGATAAATCTAATATCTCCATCCAAGAACTGCTTGATTTGTTGTTAGAATTAAAACCTGCTGATACTCCTGATCTAGATACTGAAAATATTTTGATTGCAATAAATGGAACTGATTCTTCTGCAATGGAAGGAAAATCTACTATGATAAAAAATAATGATCTTGTGAGCATTATACCTGTAATTCATGGTGGCTCTTCCAAAAAACTAACTTTTCAAGTCTTAAAAAAACAAATTCAAATAATTGAGATTATAGGTCAAAAAACAATTGATCTCAAGTTCCTTGATAATTTAAGAAAGAGATATCCAAAAATTCAACTTCAGGCTATATCGAGTAATTTTATTTTGAACAATTATCACTTGAAGAAAATTTTATCATTATCTCTAGAATCTAAAAAAAATGATATTTTACTTTCAAATAAACTTGAAACTGATATTTTAATACGTTTTGCATTGACAAAACAAATTTCTGATGCAATAATAAATGCTGGAATTAAACCAAAAACTAATTTTATTTTGATTGCGATTGGAAATAAAAAAATGCTGAATTCATTATATGTGGAATTATTACCATTATTAGTAAATCTATTTTCAAAAAATAATGATTTGTTTCTCAAAAAATATTTTAAAATTACAAAAATACAACTTAATTCAATTTATTCAAAAAATCCTCTAGAGGATATTTTGATAGAAAAGGCAGCAATTTTACTCTGAGATACTACGTTTAGTCTTTTCAACGCTTAGCACATCTACTTTTTTTAATATAGAAATACCTGTTTTATCACCTAGGATTTCGATTAGGATAATTTTATCTGGAAATTCAAGTGATACTTTATTTTTTATTTTACTTGCTATTTTTGAAATAATTTCTTGACTAGATAAATCTGAATTTCTTTTTTCTATTGATATTCTGTATGTTTCTTCATTAGAAATTTGTCCGGATATATCTATAACTGCTTTTTCTATTTCTTCAATTTTTGTTTTAATAACTTTTTGAATTGGTATGATTCTTAGACAATATCTAATACTCCAAGGTTCATCAAGAAGCATTTCTTTAATTTTTCTTACAATTTCAATCGGCTCGAGCTTTGTTTCAGCAGTCAAAATTCCTGACATATTTGTGATTGAAACTTTTGCATCAGAATCTCCCAATTCTTCTAGAATATCACTTAGTTCTTTCTCAGTTTCAGGTTCAAGATGCCTAGCACAAGTAATAATCAAATTCATAATTCTAAAATCTCCTCGTGACTTAATGAGCCTTCTCGAATAATTCTGATCTCCTCATTTTCTATCTCAATTATAGTTGATTCTGACTTGCTAGTAATTATTCCCCCATCAACAAAAACATCGTATTTTCTAAAATTGTTAAAACATTCATCAGGATTTGTAAATGATGAATGTCCAGAAATATTGGCACTAGTACCTACTAGAAAATTACATTTCTTCAATAATTTTAATGTACATTTATGATTAGGAACTCTTATGGCAATTTTGTCAGTTATATTTAATGATTCTTTTAGATTTTCATCAGTTAATTTTAGAATTATTGTTAGTGGTCCTGGCCAAAATCTTTCTACAATTTTTTTAGTGAATTCATCAAAAAAAGCAATCCTTTCAGCAATATCTTTTGAATACACTAAAACTGGAAACGGTTTTGAAATTTTTCTTGATTTAATCTCATAAATTTTTCTTACTGAATCTTTATTGTATGGATCACATCCTATTCCATATACTGTATCTGTTGGAAAAACAACAATCCCTCCTTGATTAATAATTTGAGATGCTTTTTCAATTCCTTCTTTATTACAAGTTACTTTCAACACCCGCTCTATTCTTTTTTGTTTAATTACCATTTACTTTTGAATAAATTCTTAAAAGTAAAAATTTTTTAATTGAAAGGTATGTCTGAACCTTCTACTAATCCTGGGGACACAGATTTTGAAGATGATTTTGATGATGAATTAGATGAATCTGATGAAATAGAAGACTAGATGCTTAATCCAAAACTATCTGCAAAGTTTGTAAATGTATAATATGCTTGAAGAAATTCTCTACCCGATTGACTAATTCTATATTTATTTGAGCGTTGAGACTTGACTTGTTCTAAAAGCCCCTGTGATACCAAAGTTTTCAAGATTCTTGAAATTCTAGAATGAGAGATATTTGCCTTTCTAATCAGATAAGTAACTGATGCTCCATTCTCATCTTGTAATTCATCTTGAGTTGTTGATAGAATATCTCCAATAATTTTCATACGAGTTCTATATTCTGCCATTTTCTATATTCATAATACATCAAATTTCTATGAGAGGGCAATGATATTTTCCAATATACTAAAAAGATAAAAGAAATTGACAAATTTTTAGTTGTTCAAAATTTTGAGCCTGTCTTAAAATTATTCTAACCCTTCATCAAATTTTATCTTGGTTAAAGGCACTTTACTCACAGGAATGAATAATGCAATCAATCCTCCAATTTTAATTATCATTGATACATAATATAGAATTGATTCTGGGAACAGAAATGAATACCATCCTAAAAATTCACCTAATGCTAAGAGCGATAGTCCAACAGAAACTGATATTGTACCTTTTTTTCTATTCTCAAAATACGATAACATTGTTTCAATAGCAGCATATGCCAACAAAATAAACGAAACTGCTCTGAAGATATGTTCTATCTGAACTGAAGAAATAAGGAATAATGGAAAAACTCCAATTGATCTAAAGTATCTAGATTTTGGAAAAAATGATTTTATACTATGTGAAAATGCAATGAAAAAGTATCCTACTGTTTGAATTGCGATTCCCAAAGTTTGAACCCATTTCGCTATACTTCCAGATTTTATAATCAAGTCTTCTGCCATGTATCCAACCCATATTACAAAAAATCCTAAACTTATTGAAAAAAATGCAATTGTTAATCTAAATAGTGTAGGGCTACCTGTATTTCTAAATCCAATAAATGACATTATTCCTATACTTAGTCCTACCAAAAATCCTATCAGGTTAAGTATATTTTCTAATAAAAATTCCAATGATGTTTAGAAACTTGTTAAACTAATTATTTTAATCTGATGAATAATTTCACTATATTGTTAATCCCATTCATCCAACGAACCTGCAGATTGACCTTCTGTGCTACCTGTATAATCTCCCAGAATATCTGAATATCTAGATTCATTATGTGCGACAAATTTTACGTATTCTCCATAACTCATTTCAAAGTCACAAGAACCACATTTGACTAACGAGAAATCCATTGTCAATTCCGCATCTTCCTTGCATTTTGGGCATTTTATCTTCATGTATAATTTTGTCTTTGTTAATTATTATTACTTTATAATTAATAAAAGATAAAAGGAGTTTATTATTGTTAATTTTTATGAGTCGTATTTGCACAAAATGTAAGAATTCAATTCCTGATAACGAAGAACTTGGTATTGTTGCTGAGAAATACCCTACTTGCAACAAATGTTGGGCTGAATGGAAGGAATATCAAGTGATGGTAATGAATGAAATGAAACTTGATATGTCAATGTCAGATCATCGAAAATTATTAAAAAAACATGAAAAGATCTTTGTAGGTGTATTATCTCCTGAAGGAGAAGTAATAGATTACACAAATGAAGATAATAGAAAACCTGATGAACCTACAGGTACCTAAAACTTCAAGTGTTTTTTAGCATTATCTGGTATTACTATCAAAATTTTTCTTTTTTCTTCTTCGTTTAGATTATTAATGATTTTTTTAATGGTATTAGAAATAATTTCTTTTTCATTTTCCTCTAACGTTAAAAATATTTCTAGAATCCCATCTAAATGAAAAGTGATTAATTTCTGTGGAAATTGTGACACCTCTATAATGTATGCTGAAAATAATCCTGTTCTTTGCTCTTCTGATAGAGTTGTTAAAATTTTAAGCCATGATTTGAATAATTTTGAAAAGTTAGGAAATGGAATAGTTGGCCCTGCTTCTAATGCATTGTTTATAATCTCTTTTCGCTCTGCTTCAGACAATGAAAAAAACTCTACCATCCTCTTTTTCAAAATTGGATTTCTTAGAAAGTCTGGAAGACTAGCCAAATTAATTATGATATTTCCAGCAAAATTTTCTCCTACCATATATCTAAAAGAATTTCTGTTGGATATAAAATCATGTGCAAACACTTTAGCTTAAATAAACGAGATAGAAGCTCAACAACATGACATCAACCGTAGTTGTTGGCGGATTTTTTGGCGACGAAGGTAAAGGGAAAATAATCTCATATTTGGCAATCAAAGATAATCCGAAAATTATAGTACGTGGTGGTGCCGGTCCAAATGCTGGTCATACAATTCGAGATGGTGATAAAGTATACAAAGTTAGAATGCTTCCAAGTGGATTTCTTAATAAAGATGCCAAAGTAATGATTGGTCCTGGAGTCGTCATCAATCCAGATATTCTAAAAAAAGAAATTCAAGATTTCAACGTATCAGGACGTTCCTTTATTGATAAACACTGTGGGATTATTGAAGAAACTCATCTAACACGAGATTCTAAAGGTGAATTAAAAGAAAAAATTGGAAGTACAGGTTCTGGTACAGGCCCTGCCAATGCCGATAGAGCTATGAGAGTTTTAAAATTAGCAAAAGACATTGACTCTTTATCTTCACTTGTTATAGATGTCCCACAGGCGATAAATTCTGCACTTTCTGCAAATGAGAATGTACTAGTGGAAGGTACACAAGGGACTTTTCTTTCCTTATGGCATGGAACATACCCATTTGTGACCTCAAAAGATGTTACTGCATCTGGAATATGTGCCGATGTTGGCCTTGGTCCTACTAAAGTTGATGAGGTAATTGTTGTTTTCAAATCATATGTAACTCGTGTTGGAACTGGTCCTCTTGAAAACGAGCTCTCACTCAAAGAGGCGGAAAAAAGGGGGTGGTCCGAATTTGGCACAGTAACTGGTCGTCAGAGACGAGCTGCTAATTTTGATTTTAATTTAGCTAGGCGTGCAATCATGCTTAATAGTGCAACACAAATTTGTATAACAAAATTAGATGTTCTTTTTCCTGATTGTGCTAGTAAAAATTCATTTGACGATCTATCTAAAGATGCAAAAGCATTCATAAAAAACATTGAAGATGAATTACATACACCTGTAACAATCATTGGAACTGGTCCAGATACTATTGATGTCATTGATAGAAGAAACTAGGCTCCAAAATTTTGGATAAGTTTAATTTGATTATATACAGAAATTCTTCATGGAAAAATTAGAAAAAACTTCTGATGATAAATTACCACGTTACATTCAAGTAAATTCAACTTTGGAATTCTCTAGACTTGTTTGTGCACTTGAGCGTGCACCACGTGTATCTTTTTCACATGATTATGAAGGACAAAAAATTTTATCTGTACAAATGGATATACTTAAAGAAAAACCAATTGTGTACTATACTCCTCTGGAACATGTTGGTCATTATCTTTGCTATGGATTAAAAAGAGGAAAAGAAGAATCTAAAATTGTTGATACTACTTCTGATGCTAGCAAGTTATATTCTCCCATAGTTAAAATTAAATCTCTTCCAAAAACCTTGAGACCTGGTAATGGAACTTTTGATAGGTATCAACCAATTGAATTAGAAGATTTGTCTAGTCTTGCAAAACTTACTTGGGGTTTTGAAGAAATTCCTTTTCCACTATTTCTATTTCCACTAAATAACAGATGGCTTATTGGAGTTTTTATGAATTTCAGTGAAGAGGGAACATCTTACTTTTGTCATGTAGTTTTAGATAGCGATCCACAAAAGCCTTTTATGAAATTTTCATCAACTAATGGCTCTGAACCTATTTTTGTAGAAAATCCCTCTGAACATGGTTATTCATATATTAAAATAATAAAATTAAAAGACACACATCCGTTAGTTGATTATGGTCACCTTCAAAACTAGACTTTCAAAATTCTCAAAAACACATGGAAACGTAATTCTTGCAAATGATTATGATCTATCAGTTAAAAATTTACAAGCAAAAACTATTGAAAATATCAAACAATTACATCCTTTTCTATGTGGCATTAAACTAAATTTTCATTTACTCCTTCCTCTGAGTGGTAAAGAAATTCTAAAAATTAACAAAACAGCCCATAGGTATGGTTTACAAACAATTGCAGACATCAAACTCAATGATATTGGAAATACTAATCGAGTAACAACAGAGAATCTTTGGAATTTAGGATTTGATGCAGTTATTGCAAATCCCATAATGGGTCTTGACAGTCTGAAAAATCTTGTAAAATCTGCTCATAAACATGACAAAGGTGTCATTACTTTATGTCATATGAGCGCACCAGAAGCTAAATTATCTTATGATATGGAGGTAAAAATGGGAAAAAAACAGCAACTATACCAATTATTTCTGAATTGGGCTCTTACTGCAAAAGTTGATGGTATTGTAATAGGAGCAACTTTTCCAAAAATTATTCAATACTGTGCTAAAAAAGCAGGAAAAAACTTGAACATATTCTCTCCAGGTGTTGGCACTCAAGGCGGAAATGCAAATGAAGTAATATCTGCTGGAACTGATTATCTGATTGTTGGCAGAACTATTCTCAATGCTAAAAATCCTATAAGTGTGGCAAAGAAATTACATCTACAAAGTTTTGGTAAGTAGCATTTGTGCTCTTGTTAACACAGTTTTTGCATTATCAAATGTAGTTTTTTCCATGGATGTATTATAATCCATCCAAGTGTAATCAAGATGTTCATGTGAAATCATAACTTCTTTAGTTTTTGTTTCAGCCAAGAAAAACACCACCTTTTTGTGAACTAATTCTCCCTGATATTGAAAATCATAGTTAATCCATTCTTCAAAATTTTCTAAAAATGTAATGTCCATAATTCCAGTTTCTTCTTTAGCTTCTCTAATTGCAGTTTCATGAGTTGACTCTCCTTTTTCCATCTTTCCTTTTATAAAATCCCAATGTCCAGAAGGATAGTGTAAAAGTAAAAACAAAATTTTTGAATCTTCTTTTCTAAATAATACCATTCCAGCGGAAGTTTCTTCTATCATTTTCCTAATCTTCTTTTTCTTTCTTGAAAAGTTCTAATTGCTCTCATTAAATCAATTTTTCTAAACTCTGGCCAAAAAATATCCATAAAGATCAATTCACTATAGGCACTTTGCCACATGAGAAATCCACTTAATCTTTTTTCTCCTGATGTTCGTAAAATCATATCTGGAGATGATTGTGGTAAGTGTGATGTGTAAAGGTTTGATTCAATCTCTTTTTTGTTAATATCTTCTATCTTAAGAGAACCATCTTTAATTTTTTTTCCTATTTTCTTAACTGCATCTACTAATTCATATTGTCCTCCATATGCTAATGCAATATTTAGAAAATGATTATCATAATTTTTTGTAACATCATCTAATCGTTTTAAAACATCCTTGATAGAATCTGGTAGTAGTTCAATTCTTCCAATACCTTTGACTCTCATTTTACATCTGTGTATCCTAGGATCATTGTACAATTTCTCAAGTCTCATACGAATTAATTCATAGATTTGTTCTAATTCCTCATCCTTTCTATCCAAATTCTCTGCTGAAAGTGCGTATAATGTAACAATTCTGATATCCAATTCTTCACACCAATCAAGAAGATTTTCTACTGCATCTGCTCCTTTCCAATGGCCTGTTTTTGGTATAGCTAGGTGCATTTTAGCCCATCTTCTATTTCCATCTAAAATTAGTGCAACATGATTTGGAATGTCTCCATTTCGAATTTCCTGTTCTAGCCTCTTTCCATAGATCTTATAGATACCTGTTAACTGACAGATTATTTCTATTATCTTGCTAATGCTTTATCACCTTTAATTATTAAGATGTGATTGCAGATATCAGTGTTTTTCTAATATTAATTTTTATGATGGATTTAGGACTAAATTTAGTCTGAAACCATTTCTTGATCTTTGTGTTTTCTATATTTCTTAAAGAGAATAGTGGCTGAAACCAAAGTTGCTGCTAGTCCTCCCAACAAAGGCGGAATCAACGTAAATGAGCTTTCATCATAAATCATTATGTTGGTAAACTGCACTATGGTAGGATACAGCGCTGCTAAAACAATAATTCTTAGAATATCACTAATCTGTCTAGGAATTCCTCCGATCCAATTACTAAGCAATGTTCCAACTACTATTGCACCCATACCAATCCATAATATTGGTAATGCACCTGCAACAAATTGACCAATTATCACTTTATTTGTAATCATAGAAATTAATTCTATATCGTTTTCAATTAACTCAGAATCAACTGCACTAATTCCAGCTGGTACTGAAGAAAGAATAAGTAATATTCCCGCAACCATTGTAAAAATTCTGATAAAACCCATCGGAGTTGGTTTTGACCAATTTGACCATGCTCTATCAATATCAAATGCCCTAATCAAGAATGCTCCGCCCAAAATACTTACAAGAACCGCAAATATTTCTGCACTAAAATCAAACATAGTTCCAATTCCACCAATTAACAAAAGAATTCCTGGTACACCTAAAAAGAATTTTGAATATCTTGAATCATAAGCAATCATTTTTAGATATTTTCCAAAAACTGCATAAGAATACTCTACACTTCTACTTACCTTCATTACAACACGTTGTACAGAAACAACTGGTAGAACATTTTGAATTACTGGAATAACACTTTCATCATCTTCACCATCAGAAACAATAACTGCACCATTTGCAGAAAACTTTTCTAAAACTTTTCTTGTCTCAGCGAGAATTTTTTCATCAGCATGAATTCCTCTATTCTTAACTCCAGCAACAGTTACCACTTCAACTTTGTATCCTTTACTAATTAAATCCTCATATGTTTTGATTGCTGCAAAAATTGAATTTGAATCTGCATCTTCAGGATCTTCTAAAGCTAATCTCTGTGCTGCCTCAATACATGCATTTCTACCTATTACTGGTGTTATGATTCCTGCTTTTTCTCCTACATCGTTGTCTCGATCAATACAAATTACAAGTAATTTGTTGGCAGAAGATGCATTAACATCTTTTTCTACCTTTTCAGACCGTTGAGACATTTCACTATTTATTACAAAATTACTTTTTAACGCTTTCCAACAATTGTTCTTAGTAAAATTCGGTTTTGAGGCTAATTTGGTTTTGATTCATCAGAAATTTTGACATATTCCAAAGATTCTGCTTTTAGTGCCTCTATTTTTTCTAAAGTTTCAGCCATCTCTGCTTCCGAACTTCCTTTTTCAATCATATTGGCCAAAACTTTGGTTTCTACAATATATGAATTGAATTTTTTCATTGCATCCATATAACCAATATAACTTGCTAACCATTCTTCAGGTGGTTTTGACGTCACAAATTCACTTATTTGAGAAGTTACTTGTGATGATGTTACTTCAGTAATTGTGATATAATCTCCTGGAGAAATCTCCCCATTCCGTAGATTTTGATATTCAATATCTATTGATTCTTGTAAAACTTCATGGATCTTTTTTACCCCATCAAGATAGTTTCCATAATCAGATATTACAAATGTTGCTTCATTATTTTCTGGAACTATCCAAAACAAAAAACTTGCACCAGTGATTGCGGCTAATATTGTGATAGTGACTAAAATTCCCTTTTTTGATGCCATTTTGTAACTTAACAATCAAGTAGCTTATAACTGGTAATCTCCCAAAAAATCATCACTTGTTAAATAAATGTTAGAAAAAAAACCATTATTGTATAATTCTAAACAAAATTTTTAAAAAAATACTTACATTTATCAAAATTTTTAAAAATTATTGCTTTTTGATGTATAAAAAAATTTACGTACATCTAGTCTATAGTTAAATAATTTTCACAGCCTCTTCCTAAATACCACCAAGTTTGACAAATTTTAGAATGGTTACAGCATATTGCGTAAAGTGCAGAGCTAAAAGGGACATTAAAGATCCTGAGGAAACTAAATTAAAGAACGGACGTCCTGCCGTAAAAGGTACATGTCCTAAATGTGGAACTAAAGTTTTCCGTATAGGAAAGATGCCTGAGGAATAACAGATAATACTCCACACGATTTCTCTTTTTCAAAACCCATATAGAGTCTAGTATGTATGATTTTTTGTGACCAAAGCAGAATATGTAAGTCTACTCAAACGTATTCAGGATAAGCTAGGTGATACCAAAAAAGAATCCTCTACTCGATTTGAGCTTCCTGTTGTAGATGTTATGTGGGAAGGCCAAAAGACTTTCTTGCGTAATTTTTCAGAGTTCCCAAAGGTTCTACGAAGAGATCCAGACAAAGTTCTTCAATACCTATCAAAAGAGTTTGCAGTTCCTGCTGAAAGACTAGGTGACAAGGCAATGTTTGTTGGAAGACGAGCTCCTGATGACTTTACAAGATTATTCCAAATCTATGTAAAAGATTATCTTGAATGTCGTACATGTAAAAGTCCTGATACAAGAATTACCAAAGAAAATCGTATCTCATTTTTAATTTGTGAAGCTTGTGGTGCAAAATCTGCTCTAAAAGGTAAGTATGCATAATGCAATTTTCAGTAAAAGTTTCTAATTATCAAAAAAATTCAACACTCAATATCTGTGATGCTGAACTATTAGGGAAAAAACTTATTCAAGATGAATTAAACATGCATATTAGTGAAAGCTATTATGGACAAAAATTAGTTGAAAAAGAAGAAGCAAAATCATTATTAAAAAATTCTTTAATTATTAACATGGTCGGAAAAGAAACAGTTTCTCTATCGATAGAACTTGGAATTGGTTCTGAAACTGGAATTAAAACAATTTCTGGCGTTCCTTTTTTAATTGTTTTTAAAATATAGAGTGTAATTTGGTTTCATTCTTGATTCATACATTTTTTCATTCCAAAAGAAATCAATTTTATCTAGTAGGAGTAAAATTATTTGATGTCTGATGATATAAGTAGAAAATTAGAATCTAAAATAGATAACAAACTAGCATCAAAATCTAAACGAAAACATTTGGAAGATGGTTTTAAGAAAGGCAAAGTTGTCAATGAGGTTTTAGACAAACCTACTGTTATGACTCTTTACAAAATGATCAAAGATCACATCATTGCATATGTTAATGGACCTGTAAGTGCTGGAAAGGAATCAGTTGTTTTTTGGGGCGTTGATGAACATGATGATAGCGTTGCTTTGAAAATTTATTTAGTGAGTACTTCAAATTTTAAAAAACGTGAACCATACATTATCGGTGATCCTAGATTTTCACATTTAAAAAAAGGTACAAAGAATTTAGTTTATCTATGGGCAAGAAAAGAATTTCGTAATTTATCACAGTGCTATGCGGCAGGAATTCCTGTTCCACAGCCACTATATGTTACAAATAATGTGCTTGCAATGGACTTTGTAGGGCAAAATGGTACTCCTAACAAATCTTTGTTAAATTCAGAGGTAGACGAATATGACTATAAACAAGCAATCTCAATCATCAAAGATCTCTATCAGAAAGCAAAGCTAGTACATAGTGATTACTCAGAATACAATATTTTTAAAACAGCAAACGGGTTAGTAGTTTTTGATCTAGGTTCTGCAGTTGATCTAAGACATCCTAATTCTCACGAATTTCTTAAAAGAGATATTTATAACATTAATAGATTCTTTAATAAAAGAGGAATTTCTGTTGAAGATCCAAAAATCTTATTTGAGGACATTATAAAATGAGCTTTGAAAAACTAATTCGTATCCCCAATGACAGAGTAGCTGTTTTGATTGGAAAATCCGGTAATGTAAAATCAAAAATTGAACAATTATGTCATGTCTCTTTAGACATTGATGGTAATACAGGAGAAGTTTTGTTAAAATCTCTGGGTGATGTTGAAAAAATTAAACCATTCAAAGCAATGGAAATTGTTATAGCAATTGGTAGAGGTTTTTCACCTGAAAATGCTTTGACTTTGTTAAAGGGCGAAAATACATTGCACGTAATAGATCTTAGAGAGTTTGCAGGAAAGTCTAGCGCAAATGTTGAAAGGATAAAAGGGAGAATTATTGGAGAAGGTGGTAGAGCAAGACGAAATATGGAAAATCTTACTGGTACTCATATTTCAGTTTATGGAAGAACTGTTTCAATTATTGGAGATGGAAGTAAATTACGATCAACTGTTGATGCAATTTCTTCTATTTCAGGTGGAAGTATGCATGGTACAGTTTACAGCAAATTAGAAGCTGTAAATAGAAAAGAAAAATATGAAAAAATGAAATTGTGGGAAGATTGAGATGTCTTCTATTAAAGAAAAATTTAATCAAATATCTCCTAGTGAATTCTTTTACAGTAATCGCGATTTAGCTGGTTTTAGTAATCCTACACGCTCACTTTATACTGCTGTTAGGGAATTAGTTGAAAATGCATTAGATGCATGTGATCAAAAAGGAATTCTTCCAGATGTTCGTTTGATCATCAAAGCTGTTGACCCTGAAAAACCTGATCCTAAACCCTATATTTTGACTGTTAAGGATAATGGTCCAGGCATAGATTCAAAATATGTGCCCCTTGCATTTGGAACTATACTTTATGGTTCAAAATTTGGACTGAAACAAGCTAGAGGTATGTTTGGACTTGGTGCAACTATGGCAATTTTGTATGGTCAAATTACAACCAATAAACCAGTTATAGTAAAAAGTTCTACAGATGGAAAAATACAAGATGAGTTTGAAATATTATTGGATATTCAAAAAAACAAACCCATAATTGTAAAACATAAAACCAAAGAAATTTCAAAACAAGGACTTTCTGTAAGCATTTGTTTGGAAGGTGATTACTCCAAAGCAGGTACAAAAATTCGAGATTATGTCTATGAAACTTCTTTGATCACTCCTTATGCAACAATAACTTTTGATGATCCTAAAGGAGAAAAATTTCATCATCCAAGATTTGTAAAAGATATACCTCCACCTCCCACAATAATTAGACCTCATCCACATGGTATTGATGTTGAAAGAATTCGAAGAATGATTGTTGAATCACTATTTGAAATCCCAAACATTGATGATGCCATGATTGAAAAAGTGAGAAAAGATTTAGGATTGTCAAAGAAAAATCTTAGTTTTACTGGAATCATGGAAAAAGCAAGGAAAAAATGGAAAACTCTTCCACGTCAAGTTCGCGTAGTAATTTCTTTGATGTCATTTCTAAAAATGGATTTTGAAAAACTAAATAAAATTAGAATTGAAGATATCGATGTACCTCACAAAAAACTATTCTACTGGGATTTTGGTGATTCACAATCAAAATCAGTTGATATGGATCCTGAAAGTCTGTATTACAATCAATTAACTCATACTGTTCAAGGCGAACCCCTAACTACATTTCTGACTAAAAGATTTCAACGTGTAGGTCCTACCACTGCAATCAAATTTGCAGAATTTGCAAAATTCAAGCCTGAAAAACGAGTGGGTACTATGACAAACCAAGAACTAGTTCATCTCAGTAACTCGCTCCAAAAATTTGAAGATTTTATGGCTCCAGACTCAAGTTGTCTTGCACCATTAGGAGCAGAACCCTTGGAAAAAGGAATCAAGAAATTCTTTAATCCTGATTTTACTGCTGTAGTTCAACGTCCCGCCTCAGCTTACTCTGGATTTCCTTTCATAATTGAGATGGGTATTGCTTATGGTGGTGAAATTAAATCTGGCGGACCACATGTTTACAGATTTGCCAATAGAATTCCATTACTTTATGATGAAGGTAGTGATGTAGTCCTTAAAGTTGTAAATGATGCTGATTGGGGAAGATACAAGGTAAAAGGTGAGCCGCCATTTGTCATCGTATCTCATATCTGCTCTACTAGAATTCCGTATAAAACGGCAGGAAAAGAAAATGTTGCTGATAGGCCAGAAATTGAACGAGAACTGAGATTGGCATTGCAATTATTATCAAGAAAATTGGCAGCATACATGTCAAAAAGAGGCCAAGCTGAAATGGCAAAAAAGAGATCTAATCTTTACGCAAAATATATTCCAATGATTGCAGAGTTTTGTACAGAACTTGCTGGCAAGAAAAAAGAACCTAATTACAAGAAAATACTAGAAGAAGTAAATCCAATTGAATCCAAAAAAACAGTAGAGGAGGAAAAACCAATTGAAAACAAGTAAATCAAAAGAACTAAGTAAAAAAGCAAAAGAAAAACAAAAGAATGTTCTCGAGATGCTGAAAAGTCATGGCGCAAAAATATATGATGACTTAGATAATGGTAGATTTCCAAAATTCTCCATACCAAGTAGATCTGTAAGCAACATAGTTTACGATAAAAAACTTAGACAATACATTCTAGGCAATAACTCTGCATTGAGAAGCGCAAAAAATTCTGCCCAGTTAAGATCTTTTACACAATTAATGTGGCTTGCATTCTTTGCAAATAGATTAACACAAGAGAAAAAATCATCCACTTTAAGAGATGTTTATTATTCATCACAGGCATTCGCTGTAGAATTTGAAGATCAATCAGAATCAGATAACATTATTGTAGATTTAGAAGCTATCTCGTCTAAACCTCGCGAGGATTTTCATATATTCCCTGAAGAGAGAAGCTCTATCTTTGGTGATTTGAATATAGAATATACAATTCCTGGATATGAGGGAAAAACAATGAATTTGTCTAATCATCCTGATGGATATGCGATTGGTCCTAGTTTGACTACTGCAGAACTGGTTGATACTAGTGCTGAAATTGTAATTGCTGTTGAAAAGGGCGGTCTTTTTACAAGATTTGTTGAAGAACAAATTGATAAAAAATTCAAATCTATAATTATCAATACTGGTGGACAAGCTCCTCGCTCAACTAGAACTTTGTTAAAAAGACTTCATGATGAATTGGGATTACCTGTCATTATCCTTACTGATGGTGATGTATATGGCGAACACATTGCGATGGTTATCAAATCTGGTTCAGCAAATGCTGCTCATCTACGAGAACTTACAGTTCCTGATGCAAAATGGGTTGGAGTTTGGGCTACTGATATTGAAAAATATAAACTACCTACAATTCCTATGACTGAATCTGACATTAAGAGATGTCATGATCTTTTGAAGGATCCTAGATATGAAGGTGGAATTTGGAAAAAAGAATTAGATGTGTTTTTGAGAATTAAAAGAAAGGCTGAATTGGAAGCTTTCTCCAAATATGGCCTTACTAATATTACTGACAAATATTTGCCACAAAAAATAGAACTAGCAAAAAGTCTCTAGTTATTTTATTCTAAGTGTCAATACACCGTTTCTGTATTTGAAATCAAATATCTGCAGGCTGTCTGCACCTTCTATTGGAACTTCTTTAGAAAACCCTGAGGTTCCACGTATGTATAAAATTCCATCTATTAATCTGACTGCAATTTTATCTTCAGGACCTGGAACCTCAGCTACAAAAACAAATTCTCCTTCACTTTTAATCAGATCATAAACCCAGTTCTTTGTTTCCTGTTCTCTCATTTTGGAGAATAGTGGCTTTTGGTCCTTTGTCATTTTCTTTAGAATTCTAACCCAATAAAATATTGTTATTGCAGCTGCCCCGACTAATATAAAACTCACAGAACCATAATCTGTCCTTTGTGTCATGACGTAGATTATCCCAAAAAATAGAATTACAACAATTGGTATTACAAAATTTAACGATTGTTCATTTGAATATGCTCCCTTGTAACTTGCCAAACAGTAAAAATCTAAGTTTGCCAAATATAAAGTATCTTTGGTTTTTATTACCATTTTTCAAAATTTAGCTGTTGCCAGATAATGAAAAATCTACAAAACTTACAATTCAAGAAATTATACTCAAAGGAACCATAATTGCTATAATTATTACAATTCCATCACTTGTTGCATTTGTCCTAACTTGGGTTTTTCTTGGTGATGTGATCTTAGGAGCATTTTCAGGCATGATAGTTAATTTAATTGCCTTGGTGTTTTCCTGGAAAATTTCTAAAAAACTATTGGTCAAAAAGTAACTGTATAGATCATGTTTTATTTCACTGCAATTCATTTCCAAAATAATGTATTCTAAAATTGAAAATGATCTGGTTTCTGAAATTAAATTAGACCTTATTCAGGCTAAAGTGTATTTGTTAGTTACATGTTATGGAAAAATGTCTTCAATAAAAATTGCAGAAAAATTAAAGATCTCTTTGAATGATGCCCAAAAGGCAGCTAAAGAACTAATTACTCTTGGCGCTTTTATCGACTTTTCTGAAACTGAGTTTGAGGCAATGCATCCTAGATTTACTGCAGTTAACATGTATAGAAAGATGTGTGAGCAAGAAAATATCAAATTTAAACAAAACAAAATTATTGATAATATGGGAGTTATTTTAGAAAAACCCTATGATGATGCAAGGACTAAATAATACTGATTATGGGTGAACAACATATTGGTTATTGACACTGAAACTTGTAAACATCAGCCAGTTTACTATGGCGTAATAAACATCAACATAGATGAGAAAACAATTGGTTCAGTTGATGTCTGGCGATGTGGTGCATGCAAGAAACGATTCTGTGAAGAAAAACAACTTGGAATTGAAGAGATAGCTGAAATAGTAGGAATGCCAAAAATTGATCCTGATGCAAAATGGGCAGTAACAGTATGTAAATTACAAAAAGACAAATACAGATGGAAATTAGTTAAACTAAAAGAAAACAGCGAAATAAAACATGAATGTTTAGATGAGAAAATAATTACACTCAAGATTAAGGATTATAAAGTTGAAGATGAGCAACATTGGAGCTTTTTAATTGACGACAATGTTAACAAGGCTGTTGAAATTTAGTTTCTAAAATGGATCTTAAAGTTCACATCAATAACATTCATGGTAGCCAGATGGCTGCAAAGATTACTGGTAAATTCACTTTGGAAAATAATGAATTTCGTTTTACTGCAATTGCATTTGGTAGGATAGGTGGGCAAAATGTAGGTGCTAAAATTTCTAAAACAACTGAGAAAGAATTGGAAAAATTGGGATATGATGTTGAAGAAGTCATCATATTACTTCAAAAAAACCTACTTCAAGGAGATTTAACTCTTCCAGAAGGACTTAAAAAAGATTCATTTGTAGATGACTAAAACTCTGCTTCTTCTAATGCCTTAGCACAAGAACAACTTCTAGTTTTAGGAATTTTATCAATCACTTCTGTTAATATCGTCTTTGTCTTCTCTACATTTTTTGAAAGCGTTTCTAGGACTTTTTTTGCGGTTACAGGTTTTTCAGCCCAAACATCATAGTCTGTAACGGTTGAAATTGAAACATAACATATCTGTGCTTCTCTTGCTAGCTGACATTCTGGAACAAGTGTCATTCCAATAATATCTGCCCCAGTAAATCTGTATAATTTTGACTCTGCTTTAGTTGAAAATCGTGGACCTTCAATACAGACATAGGTACAATCTTTATGCATTTTCAAACCTTGTTTCTCTGTAACTTGAAAAATTAATGATTGTAATTCTGGACAAAAAGGATCAGATACTGAAATATGAATTACTCTTCCTTCTTCTGAAAATGATCCGTCTCTTGATTTTGTAAAATCTAAAAATTGTGATGGTAATGCCAAATGTCCTGGCTCTAATTTCTCTTTTAGGCTTCCAACTGCTGAAGGTGCTATGATCCTTGTAACTCCTAATTCTTTGAATGCCCAAATGTTCGCTTTGAAATTGATCATATGTGGTGGAATAGTGTGTTTTTTTCCATGCCTTGGAAGGAAAGCAATCTTTCTTCCTTTGAAAATTCCTATTGTAATGGTATCTGAAGGTTTACCATAAGGTGTATCAATATCTACTTCTTGTGAATTTTCAAGTAATCCTGAATCATAAATTCCTGTTCCGCCAAAAATTCCAATCTCAACATCTTTTTCCATTAATACTTCACCAGTGATTTGCAATCATACTTACTGATTCCTTTCATTCCGTTTAGTTCTGTTAACTCTATGATAAACGCAAAACCTGAAATTTTTCCTCCTACCATTTCAATTAATTTTGCAGATGCTTTTGCTGTACCTCCCGTTGCAAGTAAGTCATCACAAATTAGTATTCTTTGCCCTTTTTTGATGATGTCTTTTTGAATCTCTATTGTGTCCTTGCCATATTCTATTGTGTATGATAATTTTGCAGTTTTTCCAGGCAATTTTCCTGCTTTTCTGATCATTATCATACCCTTGTTGTATCTTGAGGCTAAAACACTAGCTAAAATGAATCCTCTTGATTCAATTCCAGCAAACAAATCAATATCTTTTGGATGAAAATGTTTTGAAAACTCATCCGCAATTAAAGATAAGGCTGCAGGATCTTTTAAAATTGGACTAAAGTCTCTAAACAATATTCCTTTTTTAGGAAAATTGGGATATTCAGCAATTTTTTCTCTAAGGTTCATAAAAAAAATTCAAAGTTAGTGGAATAAAATTGTTTGAAATTATTGGAATTTAAAAGTGGTTTCTGCAGAATCAACTGCATCTACCACTCTAACTGTATAGATTCCAGGTTCCATTTCTTTGGGAATTATCCATGGTTGATTAATTTCTCCCTGGCTTGATGCTTGGAATGACAAAGTCTCGATGATTTCACCATCTTCAGCAATAATTTCAATTTCTACAGTTTGTTGGGCTCCAATCACCTTAATTGTAATTATTTTTCCAACTACCCCCAAAGTCTCTAAATCTCCAACTGATACTTGAATTCCTTCCTGTAATGTTGCTAAAACCTCAATTTCTACGATGTCAAAGTTTGAGCCACTTTTTGCATTAATTGTCCACATTCCAGATACTGCATCACTTGGAATTCTAAAAGAGCTTTCTGAAATCTTTCCATTCTTGTCTGAGAAAGTCTCTTTTACTTTAACTTCATTTCCATCAGGATCAATCAAAATAATGGTAAGTATAACACTTGGAGATGTATTTCCTAAAATCAAAATAGGATCACCCGGTAGATAATTTGGAGGAATCCTTGTAGTATTGATTTCAATTTGACCAGAGCCTGTCTGCAGACCTATTGCAAAGATCTCTGTATTTTGAGTACCTCCTTTGCTAATTATGGCTGTATATGCCCCAGATGAATATCCATCCAGATTAAGAGAATATGTTCCTCTACCATCTGGTTCCAATATTATAGTTACTGCTACTCCTTTTGGTTTATCAGAAGGATCAAGAATTAGTAAACTAACAACATCTGATCCTTTTCCTATGATTGAAATTATGGCTATTTCTCCTGCTTTGTAATTCAACTTGTCTAATGCTAAGTTAACTGGAATTGAGGGTAATTGCCCAACTCCTACAAAAATAAACTCTTTTTCCTTTTCCTGTGTTGCAATTATTGTGTATGTTCCTTTTGTTGCGCTTAATTCTGTTTGAAATTCAAATTCTACAAAACCAGAATCATCAGTATGAATAATATCAGAAAAAATCTCTTTTCCAAGAGGATCTTCTAATATTATTTCAATTGGCATGTTTGGTAAGGCTGTCCCATTAAATTTCATGATTTCACCTTGATCAAACTTCAAGTTAGTTGGGACTATGACAATTACTTTATCTGATTCTATTGCCCAATGTTTTAGTATGGTTTTCCTTCCATCAGAAATAGTTACACTGTATTTCCCTAATGGGGAATCTAATGCTATGATGATTGGTTCTTCTAATTCCCAGTTTCCTTTGGCATCTATTTCTACTGTTCTTGAATTGATAATTTCTCCATCAAATGTAGCAATCTCTGCTGTTATTGTATTACCTGGCGTTCCAGTTCCAAAAATCTCTAAAAAGTCTCCTCTATAGAGCACCTCTGGAAGTCCTTTAATTGTAAGTTTGATATTATCTGATTCTGGAATTCTATTTCCGGTCTCTCCTATTCTGAGACTAATCTTTTTTTCTTTACCATCTTTGTCTTTTATTATGAAATCTACTCTGTCAGCCTTTTGTTCTTCAGGAATTTTCATTGTTGTCATAAAGTGACCATTTTCATCTGTTTCAAAACTACCAATTTTTTTTGAATCAATGTAAAAATCAAATTCTTGAGATGCGGCAAATTCATCTCCTGTAACCCTTATTGTTGAACCAACGTTTGGTTTCTCTGGAACTATTCTAAAGATTGATTCTGTAGAAAAACTTGGACCTATGTTCTCTAAAATTTGATCTTGTTTAAGTTCTGTATTTTGAATTACTTTCGGCAGTTCTCCTGATAACACTTTACCAGTATCCATTACGTTGTCTACTTTGTCTAATGCCTTCCAATTAACTCCAGGTTTTGCTTTATCTGTTTTAACACCAAACTTTACAGATTCACTGGGTTTGATTGTTTCAGACGACGTAAAAATTATAACTCCAAGTGGAGTTTTTTCCCCTAACCAACCTTTTTCTGTTTTAAAAGATTTAAAATTAAAATCACTCCCAAGCCAAATTCTAAAAGTATTAATCTCTTCATCCGAATTATTTGTAAATTCAATAATTGTTGTTTCTTCAAACGCAAAACTCTTAACATTAATTTCTTGGGCATTTGCATTTGATGGAATTACAATAAGTAGTAATGAAAATAATAATGTAATTGAAAGGAAAATTCCTCTCGTAGAGGACTTGGTCATGTAATTCAGCATAATCATCTTTCACTTAAACCTTGAAGAATTTTTCCTACTCTGCTATTTCTTACTTGAGTATTTTTCATGAGAAACCTTCTTAAATCTTAAGCCTTGGCCTTTTGAAATTTGGCTAGGTCTTGTTTTTTAACTACATTTTGATACTGTCTAATTCTTTCAGCAATTAATCTATACAATGATCTGAATTGGTCTTTTGTTTTATCTGATAGAAAACTAGTCTCCTCTAGTGCAATTTTTTCACATATGTATCTGGTGATCTCTACGTTGTCAAATTCTCCCCAATCATCTTTTCTGTGCTCTTCCCAAATCTTTCTCAACTTGCCTAAGATTCCATTACTTTCTTTAGAAGCAACATCTTGAGGTGTGAGATTTGAAAATCCTTCATGTCTCAACTTTATTTCATACGTCTGATTTACTACATGTAAATAATCTTCAAGAACGATATAATCTTCAATTGATTCTAGCTTTTTTCCTTCTCTCTCAAAGAAAATAGTCTGAATTGATGAGAATTCATTTGAGACTAACTGAGCCGAAATTTGCTTGGATTCTTCAGTATTGTCTAATAAAATAAACGTCCTGTAACCATGATTTCTATAAAATATTGCTAAAGGCAAAACTGAATTTTTGTTGTATGCTGCAACAACATTAAGAGGATTCATTGATATATTTGGATCCTGTAAGAATTTATCAAAAGCATTTAGATACATTGAATCAGACATTGTCTCTACAATAATTACTGGTCTAGAGTTTGTTCCAATTTCTCTATCTACAATAGATTCAACTAAACCTCTAGATAATCCATACAAAATTGGCGTTAATGTCTTGTCATCCGCATTCCAATAATCATAAAAGATTCTGCTGAGGTGTTTTCTTTTGTCTAACTCTACAACAAGTAGGTTGCCTGGAGTGTAGTCAAAGATCATAAATGGTGAATGTGTTGCATACAATACTTGATTAGAGCCCGCTAAATTTTTCAATAAATCTGAAATTCCCATTTGTTGTGTAGGATGAAGATTTCTTGCAGGCTCATCTAAAAGCAATATTGCTTCTTTTAATTCTGATCTTTGTGTTTCAGCTGCAAAGTTCACAATAAAAGAAAATGTCCACTTGAAACCTTCTGCCCTTCTATTTAACAATCCTGTGTTTGTAATTGTTCCATCTGTGTGAACATCTGAAATTACAACACTCAAGATATTTCCTGGGTTGTATCTTAAGTCTACATGGATAGGATCTCCTTTCCATGTTGGATTCAATCTACGAGTCAATCTATTACTTGCAGCATTAAGAAGTTTGATACATTTTGAAGGACTTTGTTTTACTTCATCTAACTCTTTGATATCTAATTCAGCTAGATAGAATAGATTTCTAACTGTCTCTGCTTTATCAAATTCTTCAATATATTCAACCGAATTTGTTTTTTCTCCTTCCTCTTCTTTAAGAAACTCATTGAGATTGATATTACCATAGATTTTTTTATAATCTGAAAAGTAAACAAATCTTGGATGTAGTTCAGATGCGATAAAATTCTGCAATGCTGTTTTTTGACTTTCACCACTTACAAGATTTGAAAATTGATTTTCTGGACTTTCATAGATTTTTTCCCATTCCTCAATGACTTTGGGTTCTTGAATGGCTATGACATGAAATTGATTACTAAATTCTGCCATCTCGCTATCGAATGCTTCTTGATTCTTTGGAAGTAGCCCCTCAAAGAATTTTGCATCAATCAATATTCTGAGGTGGTTCGGAATAGTATCTAAAAATTCAAGAATTTGCTTCGAAAAATTTTCCCACGAATTAAGCCCTTCATCTTCATCTTCACTAAGTTCAATATTTTCAAATTCGTATTGAACTGTTGGATGTCGATTTGTTCTAAATAATTTGATTTTTTTTATTTCTGGTAATCCTGGAAATTTTTCTTTAATTAAACCAATTTCGTTTTGGTTTAGTTCAAATTCTCCTTCTGCTAATCTAATCTCATCTTTGAGTTCTTCATCCATTTCGTCACAAAGATCTAGTTCTGAAACTTGCTCATCCTTATTCAATAAGGTTAATGCTTGAAGAATAGTGGTTTTTCCACTTTCATTTTTTCCAATAAAAGCTGCTAAATCACCAACTGTAATTTCCCCAGAATCATGAATGCAACGAAATGCCCTAACTCTAAATTTCCTAAGTCGCATCAAGCGATATTTAGTCGACTACGATTTAACTCATTCGTCAAATTGATCTTATGTTTTCATTAATTTTTTCAAATAGATTATAAGGGAATCACAGATTTTAAAACAAAATGGCAACTAAGAAAGTTTTTGTTGTATTTGTATTACCTGCAATTTTTTCAATAATTTTTGGTTCTGCGGTAATGGCTGACATTCTCCAGAAACCAGATAGAGAATTAAACATGTGGCCAATGTCTTCTTCAGAAGAACTTTCCTCTTATGATACCACAATTGAGATCATTGGTTTGTTGAAACAATATTCCACTTCAGAACATATAGAAATACAAGTCAAAATTGATGATTCTTCTTTTAACTGTGGAGATCTTTATGTTACAATTTATTTAATTGAAAAAAATGATGTAATTAATCAAAGTGGATTCTTTGAGCAATGCTTTGAGAAAGGAAGTAAAATCCTTCCTGTTGGAGATGAGTTCTCTCAAGTAATTGATACTCCAGGTTCCTATAAGATAGTCGTGGAAATGGTTTCCAAAAAACTCATGAATATCTCAACAAGTGAGACATTTACTGTTAAATAGGAATGAATTGCTGAATGATAAATAATAAATTGAATTTAAAAAATGAGGTGATTTGATGGCAAAGAAAAATGACTCTTTAATTAATGAGGCTGAAAAAATTATAGCAGAACTTGATGAATTAAAAAGGAAAAAGAAAATTCTAGATTCATCTTTAGCAAAGAAAACAACAAAGAAAGTTGAGGCAAAACCGGCAAAGAAAACAACAAAGAAAGTTGAGGCAAAACCGGCAAAGAAAACAACAAAGAAAGTTGAGGCAAAACCGGCAAAGAAAACAACAAAGAAAGTTGAGGCAAAACCAGAAAAAGCAAAAAAATTAACTAAAAAAGAGTTAGAAGAAATTAAAAAAGAAGAAGAAAAAACATTAGAAGAAGAATTAGAAGAACAACTTTCTGATAAAGAAATTGAAAACTTCCAAATTGAGAAAGTTGACATGGAAAGACTCACTAACAAAGTTTGTGATATTTTAGCAGAACGTGAATCAAATGGAATGTTTCAAAGTGAATTATGGAAAAAACTTAAACTTACAAGTCGTGATGGTTCTCGTTTAGCATTAAAACTAGAACGAATGGGAACAATTACTAGAGACAAACTTCTTGAGAAGGATCGTTGGACTTACAAATTAATTTTAAAGAAGACTCCAATTAGCACACAATCAATTGAAAACGCTCCTTGTTTGGTTTGTCCTGTTGAACAGAAATGTTCACTTGAAGGTGAAATTAGTCCTAGAAATTGTCAATTTATTGAAGATTGGGTAATTCTTGAAATGAAAAAACCTGCGAAGTCCAAATGAAACTGTTAGATGCTCGTAAAGATTACTATCGGAAATTAGCCCATGAACAAGGTTTTCGAAGTAGATCTGCATTCAAACTTAAAGAACTAAACCAATCTTACCGTTTAATTGGTCCAGGATTTAATGTTCTTGATTTAGGATGTGCTCCTGGCGGATGGACTCAGATGGCTGTAAAATTAGTAGGAAACCAAGGCAAGGTTATGGGAATTGATTTATCATATGTTGAAGAGATTCCCGGTGCTTACATTATTAGAGAAAATATTGAGGATGAACATGTGATTGATGAGATTATGTCGTATTTTGGGCGTAAAGTTAATGCTATAATTTGTGATCTTTCTCCTAATGTTAGTGGAAATTGGTCAGTTGATCATGCTAAACAGGTTTCTCTGAATTATGATTGTACCAAAATTATGGATAAAGTTTTAGCAAATAAAGGAAATGCTGTATTCAAAATTTTTGATGGAGAATATTCAATGGAGTTTAAAGATTATGTTAAGAAGAAATTTGTTAGGATAAATCTTACAAAACCTAAAGCTAGTAGAAAACAAAGTAGTGAATTATACTGTGTTTGTCTAGGGTTTATCGGATAGTCTGAAATATTTTAACTATTTCATTTATTTTTGCGTTTGTCCTAAATCCTGTTGGACTAAATGATGTAACACTAGCTAGAAAGTTATTTTTTTGTAAATTTAATATTGCATTTTCTAATTTTGGTGGAGATGATTTCATTTTAGATGCAATCTCATCTAGTGTGAAATATGTTCCTGGCATCTCTGATTCTACAAGACATTTGTGAAGTGTTTTTTCACAAACTTTATCAATTTGTAAATTTAGAACTTCTAAAATCATGTTTTGAATAAATTCTTTGTTAAAAATTTTCCCGATCCATAATGGTCCTGCAATACTAATTTTTAATCTACATAATTCACATTCTTGTTCTTGTTCTAATGTAATTTTTCTGTGCCCACAATTTTTACAGTGTAGAATATATCCAATGTTTTCTTGTAGATCTCGTCTGTTTAGAACTTTGACATATGTTCTATAGTAGTGCATGTCACTTTCAACAAACATAGGAATTATTTCAACTCCTAGCCTTGCTGCTACTACTCTAAGGCAACCCAGAATTAATCTAATTGCAATTTCATTTCCATATTCAGTTCTTACTGGAATTCCTCCATACTTTCTCTTACATGCTCCTTGAAAGAGTCCATTTAGAACTTGAAGATCTGTGGCTGCTGTAGATAAGATCCCACCATGCATGGTTGCTCTAATGCTGCAATCAAAAAATGCTGCAGGAGAACCAAATGGATCTATGTCTACAATTGAGCCTCTTTCTCCTTTTTTTGAATAACTACTCAAAAATCTACAAACCTCTTTTTCAGAAAATTCAATATTGCTTAGATTATTTAGTTTGGCTGAATATTCAGCAATTTTCAGAGCTGTTGGATTTAGATCATTAATTACTATCTTTTCAACTTTTAACTCATTTGCAACTCGTAATCCTCTTGCACCAATTCCTGACAATCCTTCCAAGAAAATCTTTGGACCCTGAAAATTTTTTAGAAATGCGGCATATGCAACTATTGAAAAATCTCTATTCAATTTTGCCTTTGGATTAAAAAATGCTGGTTTTTTTGGTGGAACTTTTTCTGTAATTGATTTTTTCGGAACAAGTAGCTTTGTTTTACCCTCTATAATTTCTTGAAAAGATTCATTTGGAATTTCCAATTATTTTCTGTTTTTCTTAGTGTATAACGGTTTAATACTTGTGCTCTAAGACAAAATTCGTGCAAATTTGTGGTATTGATGATGCTGGACGTGGTTCTATGTTGGGACCCTTAGTTATAGCTGGAATTTCCTTGGATAAAAGAAAATTGAGAAAACTATCTTCAATGGGTGTAAAAGATTCAAAAAAACTTTCCCCAAAATTACGTGAACATCTTTACAAAAAAATTATTGAGATTGTTGATGATTATTACATCGCAAAAATTTCTCCAAGATCTATCGATGCCAGTGTCAAGAAACACTGTCTAAATAGTTTGGAAGCAAAATATATGGCAAAAGTTGTTTCAAAACTAAACCCAAATATGTCATATGTTGATTCATGCGATGTCAATCCGAGAAGATTTGGAAAAGAAATATCAAAACTATCCGATAATCATAAAATCAAATCATATCATCATGCAGATAGCAGATTTGTGGTAGTTTCTGCTGCATCCATTCTTGCAAAAGTAACACGAGATAGAACCATTGCAAAGTTAAGGAAAAATCATAATTTGGGAAGTGGTTATCCTTCAGATTCAGTAAGTGTCAAATTTGTGACTAAATATTATAAAATTAATCATATTATGCCCAGTTTTGTACGTAAAAGCTGGAAGCCTATTCAACGAATCTTGGAAAATAATTAGCTTCTATATTTTGCAATTACCATTGCGTGATCTTTGTCATACGGATGTAAATCTATCAACTGTAAAATATCGAAATTTGTTTTTAGTTTCTCTACTTCTTCTCCAATAATTTTTTTCGGAGATTTTGTAACATCAATACTTCTTGTTTTAATTACTAAAAAGAAGTATCCTCCTTTTTTTAGAAATAAATGACAATTATCAATGGCAATTTTTGTTTGATCGGGTTGAGCGATATCTACATAGACTACATCTACTTTACCAAATACAGAAAAGTATTCTTTAGGTTTTCTAGCATCCTGAAGAATTGGAATGATATTTGCTCTAAGTGATGCAACCCTGTCTAAAAAATCTCTTGCGACTCTACTTGTATGCTCAACACTAAAAATTATTCCACTTGGACCAACAATATCAGAAATATGACTTACAGTTGTCCCAGTTGATGCTCCAAGATAAAGAACTTTGGTTTTGTTTTGAAAAGGAAATTCCTCAAGTTCATTCATTATAGATGCTGCTAATTTACTTCTGAATGGATCCCATAATCTGTACTCGATTCCTTTTTTGATGATTAATTTTTCTTTGTATACTTGATTTCCAGGAACTAAATTTTCAGTGGCTAGTTTTTTTTCGCCTTCTGATTTAATCCAGAAAAATGATTGATTATCTTCTTCCAAACTTTTTTCTCTTTTTATTTTTTGAATCTGATCTTTGCTTATACTTTCTATCGTCTCTTCTTCCACCTCTATCGTCTCTTCTTCCACCTCTATCGTCTCTTCTTCCACCTCTATCCTCTCTTCTTCTGGAAAAATCTCCAAAGTTTCCAACATCTCGTCTAAACAATTGCGGTTTTCTGAGATCTTTTTCAGTTGGATTTTCGTATTTCTTGCCTATCTCATCAACTCTGACATTGAGTTTTTCAAGCAAAGTCTCATTCAATCCCTCTCCGTAGACATCAACTCTTGCTGCAATTACCGCCTTTGCCGCAACTGCACGTGCAATTTTTCCCCTTTGCCATCTTGGAGCAGAATGAACCATTGCGTGTTGAAATAACAATCCATGCTTTGGTGGTTGAGAACCAGTCTTTAATGATCTAAACAATGCTTTTTCAGCTCCTAAAACTTGTATTGTACTGGCAGGAAGCGATGCTACTCTTTTGAGACTTCCAGCCCTTGCTAAAATTCTTGCGCCAACCGCAGTACCAAGTATTGCTGAAAGATTTGGTGCAATTGATCTCATTTCAGATTCAACATGTTCTTCGAGTTTTTTACGTAAATCATGAAAGTCTAGAATTTGTTTTGCAATTGATTGTACTATTGCCAAATTAACATCCGAGATATCTCCACCTCTGCTTTTTGATGAAATTAAAAATAACATTTCTACTTTTGATTCTGGAAAACCTGCATCTTCAAAAACCTGTTTTGTTAATGTTTCACGTTTTCCAGCAATTACAATTTGTGCATATCCATTAATACTATCAATTATATTATCTAATTCAGGAAAATGTAATCCATACCATTCTCTAAGTCTTGAACTTAATGCATTTGATATCTTGTCAATTTCATCTAGGGAACTAATTGCTTGAATAATATGAAGATCTGGGCTTTCTGATACTTCAGTAACTATTGAAGATGATAGTCCTAGAGCAAATTCTCTAAGTTTTCCTAGTGTATCTTGAAGATTGCTAGCAAAACCTGAATCAACTATAATTTGTGGTTTTGTTTCTTGTATTGTTTCTAACTCTGATGCTTCCATGATTTGCGCATCAATAGAATATTTTTTTAAAATGACTAGTAATGATTCATCACTAACAGTAACCACTCTCTGAATTGAAGACAGATAATTTATGAGCTCATTTAGTTTCGCTTCCTTGTTTTTTACTGAAAGATACTCTTTAACAGGATTTGAGAAAGAAAACGCTCTTTCAAGTTTTTCATCATTGAAAACTGAGATTCCTAATTCTGTTAAAATCACAGAATACATGACTAGTTCAACCTAAATCACCTTTAAAAAACGTACCAGAATTATGAATCAACTGTTATATTCGAAACTGGGTTCATTAATCAAAGTGGAACCCAGTCTTGCAACTTCGATAGGTCAAATTCAATTAGATAGACCTGTAATGTTAGCCTCAGGAATACTGGGAATCTCATTGGATGTGTTTAATCGACTATATCGCTCTGGAGCAGGAGCTGTGGTGACTAAATCTCTTAGTAAGGAGCCATGGGAAGGGTATCCAAATCCAACTATCTTTAGTGTAAAAGGTGACGGTTGGATAAATGCTGTTGGCCTCTCAAATCCTGGAGCGCCAAATTTTGCTAAAATGATTCAACCAAATCAAGATGTTCCAATAATAGTTAGTTTAGTGGGTTCAATTCCTGAAGAATTTGAAATGATGATAAAAGAATTCAAAAACTGCAAAGTTGTTGCATATGAACTGAATCTATCATGTCCTCATGTAGCTAAAGTTGGTTTAGAAGTAGGAGATGATCCTGAATTGGTAAAGAAAATTGTAACTACTGTTAAAAATACTACAAATATTCCAGTCATTGCTAAAGTTGGTTTGGGTACCACTCATTATCTAAATACTGTAAGCACGGCAATAGATTCTGGAATTGATGCCATTACTGCAATCAATACTGTTCGTGCAATGGCAATTGATGTTGAAACACAACGACCAATCCTTAGTAACAAATTTGGTGGATTGTCTGGTAGTCCAATTAAACCAATTGCATTAAGATGTGTTTATGAAATTTCTTCAAAATATGATATTCCAATAATTGGATGTGGTGGTATATCTACTTGGGAGGATGCAGTTGAATTTTTCTTGGCAGGATCTTCTGCAATTCAACTTGGTAGTGCAGTTGGTGACAATTGGGTTAACGTTTTTGATGAAATTAACAAAGGAATATTACAATATATGAAGAGAAAAGGCTATTCTAAAATAACTGATATGGTGGGCCTTGCAAAGAAATCATAACCATCCAACAATTGTAACAATTGAAAAAATAATTGATGAAACACCAACTGTTAGAACTTTAGTTTTTTCAGATGAAATAATGTCCAATGTTCTTCCTGGACAATTTGCAATGGTTTGGATTCCTGGAATAAATGAATTACCAATGAGTATAATGATTTCAAAAGAATCTGGAAAGGCTGCATTCACCGTAAGAAAACATGGCTCTGCTTCTACCGGTTTATTTAATATTAAAGTTGGAGAACAAATTGGAATTCGAGGTCCATATGGAAACTCTTTTGATATTAAAGAAGGAAAACTTTTGCTAGTTGGTGGTGGAACTGGTCTTGTTCCTATGATGCGATTACTTACTTTTGTAAAACCTACAGATGATGTCACAATTCTAATTGGTGCTCAATCAAAAGGTGAAGTCTTCTTCGAAGATTTAGCCAACTCTCTTCTGGAAAATAATCCTCATCAGGTGATTGTCTCCACTGATGATGGAAGTTATGGCGAAAAAGGTTTTGTAACTGATTTGGTTGAAAAACTTGTCAGTGAAACCCACTTTGATGCGGTGTATGTCTGTGGTCCTGAAATTATGATGTACAAAACAGTACAATCTGCTCATTCTAGGGGTATGTTTGTTCAAGCTAGTCTTGAACGAATGATGAAATGTGGAGTTGGAATTTGTGGTAGTTGTTGTGTTGGTGAGGATCTTGTTTGCAGGGATGGAACTGTATTTGATGGACAACATCTTTCATCAAACAAGGAATTTGGCCATTTTCATAGGAATAAAGCTGGAGTTTTGGAAAATTACTAAATTTGACCAGCAAGGTTTAAACTAAATCATAAAATTAATTTTATGAAGGTAATGGGAACTCCAAAAATCGTTTTAACTGCTGATCGTACTCTAATGTCTCCCTATAGAGGATTATCTCTGGCTACATTTTTTGGATGTGCACCAGCTCTTGACCCTCATAGAAAAAAAAACAGCTTTTGGTACAAGATTCTTGGAAACCAAGTTACTCCAAAAATTCTATTTGATTTTATTTGTAACTATATTCCTCACACAAATGGTGTTGCAAATTATGCACCATATGGATTAAGAAAATTAGAAGCCGGTTTGTTACGAGATGGATTTAGCAGACAAGATGTTGTTGTTGCTCATCCTGATCATATTGAACAATTCATTGGGCCTGAAACAGAAGTAATTGGAACATATGAAATGGATCCTCTTGGAATGGGTCCAGTTACTATGACATTTACTTATGGTAGAAAACAAATCTCTTATGATGAATTTTACAATACTGAACTACATTATAGAATTAAAGCTGCAAAAGCAAAAACTGGAAGTAAAGCAAAAGTAATTTCTGGCGCATCTGGAACTTGGCAATATAACTATGATCCTGAAAAAATTGAAGAATTTGGAATCTATGCTGTACTAGAGGGAGAACTTGGCGGAATTGCTCCAGAAATTGATGGACATGCTGGAAGATTCTTTAACTATTTGATTAATGGTGACTTTGAAAACATGGATCCCTTCAGAAAGAGAAGTGACTTTAAAGTAAACATTAAAGAATTTGAAAGAAACGGCAAAAAAATTCATGCACGGTTTGTCAATTTCTGGGACAGACCTGATATAGACGAAATTCCAAATATTATTGAACCAAGCATGCACGGAATGGTTGAAGTAATGCGTGGATGTGGACGTGGTTGTAAATTCTGTGATGTTACATTAAGATCATTGAGATACTATCCACCAGAAAAAGTTGTACAAGAAATTGAAGTTAACATGAAGAAAGGTGGCGCTAAATCTGCATGGATTCATAGTGATGATATTTTTGTTTATGGAATGGATCCAAGAACTGCAAAGGGAATGGAACCAAACCGAGAAGCACTAGAAGAATTGTTTACTGCAATCATGTCTACTGGTGTTGAACATACAAATCCAACACATGGAACATTGGCAGGAGCAATAGCTGATGAAAAACTTCTTCCAAATCTCTCAAAAATCATCAAAGCGAGTGCTGATAATTTTATTGGTGTCCAAGTTGGATTTGAGACTGGAAGTTTGAGATTAATTGAGAAATATGCGGATAGAAAACTTGCACCATATAAACCAGAAGAATGGCATTGGGTTGTAAAAGAAGGTGTAAAGACAATGAACGAAAACTATTGGATTCCTGCATTTACACTAATAATGGGTCTTGATAATGATGAAACTCCTGAAGACTCATGGGACTCTATTCGTTTAATCAGTGAGTTAGAACATGAACAACCAGACTCAATGTTTACTGCTACTGCACTAACATTTGTTCCAATTGGATTGCTAGAACAATCTGATTTCTTTAACATTGGAAATGAGATGACTGCTGCACAACTAGGTGTTTTATACAAAACATGGCAACATAATCTCAAATATGGTATTAAAAAATTTATGACTAAGACTGGTGCAAAAGGTCCTCAAAGATTATTCTTTAATGCCCTCGCAAGAACTCTTGGCGGTATTCCACTTGGTGCAATGGAAAAATATGCACGTAGAAAGAGTAAGGAACACGAACGAGTTATTGAGATTATTAAAGCCAAATACTGGTAGTCATACAAATACATAAATTCACTAATTCATATTTATTATCATGGCAACTCACGGTTCGATTACCAAAGCAGGAAAAGTAAGAGGACAGACTCCAAAAATAGAGGGAAGAAAAATTGTAGGCACAAATTCTAGTCTTAGAAATAAAAGTAATTTTAGAAAGCGATTTGTTCTTGGAAGATTTCCAGGACAGAATAAACCAGGTCAAAGACGAAAGAGACGATAGTCGTTTTTACTAAGATTTTATCGTTTTACGATCATTTGCTAAAACAACACTCTTATAAAGTACAAGTACCGTACTATACGGTATGGTGGAAGATTTAAGATTAGATAGTTTAGAGGGCGTAGGTCCTGTAACTACAAGAAAAATGTCAGATGCAGGAATCCACAATATCATGGATCTCATCGTTAGAGGTCCAGTCGAAATTTCAGAAATCACTGGAATGGATAAAGATACTGCAGCAAAAATTGTCAATAAAGCCCGACTACATCTAGTTGAAGGAGGATTACTTGCCAAAGACTTTGTTAGTGCAGCTGAAATTTACAAACGCAGACAAAGTATTGGTAAAATCACAACTGGTACAAACTGCCTTGACACTCTATTTGATGGTGGTGTTGAAACTCAGGCATTAACAGAAGTTTATGGTGAATTTGGTTGTGGTAAAACACAATTTGCTCATACACTATCTGTAATGGTTCAGAAACCCAAAGAAGAAGGTGGTCTTGATGGAGGTGTTTTGTACATTGACACTGAAAATACTTTTAGACCTGAAAGAATTGTAACTATTGCTAAAGCTCATGGAATGGATCCAGATAAAGTTCTAGACCGCATCATCGTTGCTCGTGCATATAACAGTGCACACCAAACATTAATTCTAGAAGAATCTGGTCCTGTAATTGAAGAAAACAATGTCAAACTACTTGTTGTAGACTCTGCAGTTGGATTGTTCCGTGCTGAATATCTTGGAAGAGGAACATTAGCAATCAGACAACAAAAACTAAATCATTTTGTTCATATGTTGGTAAGAATTGCAGAAACATATGATTGTGCTGCGCTTGCAACCAATCAAGTTATGGCATCTCCTGACGTCTTCTTTGGAGATCCAACCCGTCCCGTTGGCGGAAACGTAGTTGCACATACAAGTACCTACAGAATATACTTTAAAAAATCCGGCAAGAAACGAATTGCTAGAATGGTGGATAGTCCTCATCATCCTGAAGAGGAAGTAATCTTTGCTCTAGGCGAAGCAGGTGTTATAGATCCTGAAGAGGCAGAGAAAAAGACCAAAAAGGCAAAGGAGCCTAAGGTGGAGACTATCATAGAAACACCTGAAGTTGAAAAAATCACTGAAACTCCAAAGGTTGAAACTCCTGCAGAAACATCTGAGGTAGAAAAAGTAGAATCTACAGTCGATACTGAATCAGATAATTTAGAGCCCCTAGAAGAGTAATTCATCTCTTTTCTCTTATCTTTTTTTTGAAGTTTATTTTATTTCAAATAATATCAATTAAATTATGATATAATTTAAGAATCAGTTAAACATCATGACGGATCTTTATCGCTTGCTTCCAGAAGAGATGGAACAACTAGTAGTTGATATGGGTTATCCTAGATATCGAGCAGACCAGATTCTATTACCACTTTATTACAAATTTCCAAAAGTCATCAATGACATACCACAACTTCCAAAAAAATTAAGAGAAGACTTAACTGAAGCCGGGTATACAATTGGTTCCGCAAAAGAAACTCATCGTGTTGTTAGTGATGATGGGGATACAACTAAACTATTACTCAATCTTACTGACGGAACTCCTGTAGAAACCGTACTAATACAATATCCTTCATCAAAAATTAACGGTCATCCAAGATCAACAATTTGTGTTTCAACTCAAATTGGGTGTGCAATGGGATGTGTGTTTTGTGCAACTGGCCAAATGGGATTTGAAAAAAATATCAGAGCTGAAGAAATTGTAGCTCAAGTAATTCATTTTGCAGATATTTTGCAGCAACGTGGGGAACATGTAACAAACTTGGTCTTTATGGGAATGGGTGAACCCCTGGCAAACTATGATGAGATGATTCGTGCTGTGCGAATTTTAACACATGATCGAGGTTTTGGAATTGGGCAACGAAATATTACCATTTCTACTATAGGTCTTATATCGGGAATAGACAAACTAGCTGAAGAAGACCTACAGGTTGGTCTTGCTATATCTCTTCATGCTCCAAATAATGAATTACGAAAAAAACTAGTTCCTACAGCAGGACCTAATTCTGTTGAAGATATAATCGAAGCAGGTAGACGATATTTCAAAAAAACTGGACGTCGTGTAACTTTTGAATATGCACTTATGAAAGGAATTAATGATTCACCTGAAATTGCAACAGAACTAGCTATACTTTTGAAAGGAAATGGCTCTCATGTAAATTTAATTCCTATCAATCCAACTGCTGGTGATTTTAAGCGCCCAACACAAGATAACATTAGTGAGTTTGAACGAATTTTGTCTAATGCTGGTGTAAATTGTACTGTTCGCATTGAAAAAGGAACTGAGATCTCAGCTGCATGTGGTCAACTTAGAACAGACATTGTTGGATGAATTTTCCAAAATAATGTTCTAAGTGTTAAAATAAGGCTTTTAGAGGTTTTACACTACATGGCAACTAAGAGGTCTCATGGTCGTTCACATGGATTTAGACATAAATCAAGAAATGTTATGAAGAAAAAGGCCCCAAGAGGTGTCTCATTCTTGTTACATGAATACCAGGAAGGTCAACAAGCACTTGTCATTATTGATCCTAGACAGCACAAAGGATTACCACACAGACGATACCACGGTAAAGTAGGTGTCATCACAAATGTTGGTAGACGTGCTATAACACTCGATGTGAAATTAGGAAATAAATCGAAAACCTTAATCACTAGATTGGATCATATCAAACCATTCGGTGTATAAAGATGGAACAAGTAAAAAAGAAACTTTCTATTTCTCTTTCAGAAGTTAAAGAAATTTTAGGTAAAGTAGATGTTGAAGAGATGGATCAAATTCAACGTTGGACCTATGATTATGTTTCAAAATTTGTATCAATTGAACCTAAAGATGCAAAAGAAATGAAAAAACAACTCATGAAAGACTGTGGATTAACAGAAGATGAGGCTGTTGAAATTGTAAACATTAGACCAACAAGTTTAGCCGAACTACGTTCTTTTACATTTGGTTGGAAAAAACTAATTCTTGCTGAGACTCTAGAAAAAATACTTAAGATAATCAAGGAGCATTCGTAACTTTTTAGGAGTATTCTATTTTGTACAGGGCACAATCCCACCCTAGAAAATATGAGGAATATGCATATGTTCTAGATTTTAACCCTAGAGGTAAATCAATTACTGTAAGAGGCAGAGAAGGAATTATAGTTACAGTTATTGGAGAAGATCGTTTAACTCTTTTAGAAATTATTGGAGTTTCTAATTCAACATTTGAGGTAGATGAGCGAGTCTATATTGGAAAAGAAGGACGAACTAAAGTTCTATCCGTCTTGGGAAAGCTAGAATATGATAACATTTCATCATCAGCTCAAAGTGAATTAGCAACAGTAGTAGAAAATATTGTGACTGTCAATGAATCAAAATTTGTTGAATATCTGAATAATGCACAGCCATTAACACCAAGAATTCATGCACTTGAGTTAATTCCTGGAATTGGTAAGACATACATGAAAATGATGCTTGAAGAAAGAGAAAAGAAAAAATTTGAAAGCTATCAAGATTTACAAGAGAGAGTTGGATTCAAAGATCCAATAAAACATATTTCAGAACGAATCATGGATGAAATTACTGGTGAAAGTAGAATGAATCTCTTTGTAAAGAGATGATAAAACGAAAACAACTCGGACAGCACTTTCTTAACTCAAATGCAATAGCCAAATCAATTGTTTCTGAGGCTAAAATTACGAAAGAAGATACTGTATTTGAGTTAGGAACGGGATTGGGGATCTTAACTCCATTACTCTGCAAGAAAGCAAACAAAGTAATTTCAGTTGATATGGATGAAAAACTTGTTAGAAATGCAAAATCTGCATTCTCTGATATTGACAATCTTATCTTAAAATCAGGTGATGGCTTTAAGAAAAAAGATTCCTTTTCTATTTTTGTATCAAATCTGCCATACTCTAAGAGCAAAGATGCAATAGAATGGCTTGCACAAACTTCTTTCTCTCATGGTGTAATTATGGTTCAAAAAGAATTTGCTGATAAACTACTTGCCAACTCATCAAAGAGAAAAGCAGTTAGCATTATTGCTAACCATGCCTTTGAAATTAAGAAGATCTCTAAAGTTGGAAAAAATAATTTTTCTCCTCCCCCAAAAGTTGATTCGGTAATTCTAAAAATAATTCAAAAAAATACTATGAAAAAAGATCTAATTCAAACAATTAACAAAATTTTCTCATATAGACGAAAAACAGTCAAAAATATTCTCAAACAATTCAACAAGGAAACTGTAATAGATAAACGACTAGATGATCTTTCAGGAGATGAAATAATTCACCTTGCAAATCAAATCCTTGAAAAATGATGAGTATCCTCCTTCTGAGGATACCTTTTTCATGGCAGATAATATTCAAAATGAAAAAGGAAACTTTGCATTAGATATAGGAAGTGGTTCTGGATATCTAACAAAATTACTCTCTGAGAACTTTTCTTTTGTAGTTGGAACTGACATTAACTATAAAGTGTTAAAGCAGCCAACCTACAAAACAAAAAATCTCATTTGCTGTAATGGTTCAGATGCATTAAATGTAAAATTTGATCTAATTGTTTGTAACCTACCTTATCTTGCAACTGATGAAATCTTGGATATTGCAACAGATGGTGGTGCCGAAGGGCTTGAAATACCTCTAAAAATAATAAAATCGGCTACACCGTGCCTAAACGCATCAGGGAAATTTCTTTTTGTCACATCTTCGCTTTCAAATTATCAGGCATTAATTGATGCAACTAAAAAAGAAGGATTAACGGCAAAAGTTATTGCAAAAAAGAAATTATTTTTTGAGGAATTAATAATCATTGAAGCAAAAAAGTGATTATTTTTTTAATAGTTCGGCAGAACGTTTTGCAATGGCATTTGACATTTCGCTTGTTTTAGCATTACCGCCAATATCATACGTTACAAATTTTCCTTCATTAATTACTTCATCTGTAGCTTTGAAAATTACATCCCTAATTTCAGGCTCACCAAGATATTCTACCATCCATGCTGCAGATAAAATTGCAGCAGTAGGATTTACTTTATCCATTCCTTTGTATTTTGGAGCACTTCCATGTGCTGGCTCAAACATAGCATAATCATCACCAATGTTTGCAGAGTAAACATTTCCAATTGAACCAATACTACCTGAAGCACATTCTGATATGATATCCATAAACAGATTTGTACTTAATAAAACAGAATTATTGAATCTCTCAGGATTTTTTACTAACTGTTGAGTCATGTTATCAATATAGTATTCTTCAATTTCAATTCCTGGATTTTCTTGTGCAGCTCTTTCTACCTCACTCCAAAAAATTCCATCAGTTCTTTTTAGAATATTTCTTTTTGTAATTGCTGTTACTTTTTTTAATCCATATTTTTTTGCCCATTCAAATGCCGAATCTACTATTCTTTTACAACCTTTTCTTGTTATTTTTCTAATTGCTATGGCAGCATCTTCGGATATATTAAACTCAATTCCTGCATACAATCCTTCAGTTGCTTCCCTAAAACATACAAAATCAAGCTTTGTATTTGGTGATAGTCTGTCGTATGTTTTAATGGGTCTAACGTTTGCATACAGCTCAAATTTTTGTCGTGTAGAAACAGCTACACTTCTTGGAGCATCAGGTGATGGTATGGTTGTAGTGGGACCTTTGTAGCAGGCATCACTCTCTTCCATGATCTTTGTTGTAGAATCAGGAATGTATGTGGCTCCACCATTTTTTTTCCATTGTTCTGAGCCTGCTTCACAGCGAATAAGCTCAATTTGGGTATTACAAGCTTCTAAGACATGAATCATAGCATTAACTAATTCAGGACCTGTTCCATCACCATTAATCACGGCTGCTTTTTTACCCATTTCAGCGAGATTTGCCGTCTGAGCGTATTTAATTCTACCCTTACCAAATAATTTATTTTTTTTATATGGCTATTTTCTATAGGGGTAATTTATTAACATAATTTGATTTAATTTTGATAGAAGATGATCATTGTACAACTATCGGATCTTCATGTGGGCTCTCAGTTTCTACCCGAAGTATTTGAAACACTAGTCAAAGAAGTCAACGGACTACATCCAGATGTAATTGTAATTACCGGTGATCTAACAAATGAAGGACTGATGAAAGAATATGAAAAATGTAAATCTTTGTTGACAAAATTCAATACAAAAAAAATTATTTCAATTAGTGGAAATCATGATTATAGAAACACAGGTTATTTATTGTTCAAAAAATTCTTTCCGTTTCAAACAGTCAATGAGTTAGATGATGATATTGTTTTAGTAACTGTTGGAACTGCTAGACCTGATAGAAATGAAGGTGAAGTTGGATATAGACAAAATTTATGGTTGGAGAGAACTATGAAAAAATACAAAGACAAGATAAAGATTGTAGCAATGCATCATCACTTAATTCCAATTCCTGATACTGGTTCTGATCAGCTTACTGTTGTTGATGCTGGTGATGTTCTAAGAACAGTTTTGGATAGTCAAGTTGATGTAGTTTTGTGTGGACACAAACATAGACCTTGGGCTTGGAATTTTGGAAAACTGACAGTTGTCAACGCTGGAACTGCCACGTCTGAACGAGTTCGTGGATTGTTTGAAAACACCTACAACATTCTTACCATTTCTAACAAAAAGATACAAGTAGATCTCAAAATTGTAGGTGGAAAAAGAGTCCATATTGAGGAAATTGTAACTAATTACAGCCAATTTGGAGAAGAGTGAATTTATTTACAGATTAATCCTAGGCATCTTTATGCGGGGGTCGCCTAGCTCGGTAGGGCGTGAGATTGCTAATTTCATGTTCGCAAGGACTCGTGGGTTCAAATCCCTCTCCCCGCGCCATTAAAAATTAAATTTAATAGGCCGACTAAAGGAGTTTTTTTAATGGGACGAAGAAAAACACAAAAAATTATTCGAACTCGCACTAAAAATGCAACAACTGGAATGTGTCCAATGTGTAGAACAATTGGTAAGATATTCCTTCTTGGTCCACCTGGAAAAGAGAGAGCAAAATGCGAGAAATGTCGCCAAGAGTTTGAATTATAGTTCAAAATCCCCAAGCCTACATGTCAAAATTTCTACCCATAGCTTTTTAAGACAATTTTTTGTTGATAGATAATTATGAGTTCAGAAGCTGAAACTATCTATGAAAGAGTTGCAAAACTTGAAGATGAGATTGCATTACTCCGAAGTGAAGTTGATATTCTCAAAAAGACATTCAGAAATAAAATTGCTCGTCATGAAATATCAATGATCAAGAAAGGTCAAGACATTGAATCTATAATTGATTAATTTTTTGCCTTTATGCTTCTTATCATTTCTAAAATAAAATCTATATCTTCTGCGTTTGGATTGATTTCTAAATATTTGTTCAAATATTTCAATGCAGTTTCAAAATTTAATAATCTCCCCTCTAGGATTCCCTTATCTCTGATATCTTCTGGAGCTTCAGGTTCAATAGCCAAAATCATGTTCGCACATCGTAGTGCTTTGTCATGAGCAAATGATTGTACATAGGAATTTTTCAAGTTACGAGTCATTCTAAGAAGAATTTGTTCTGACTCTATCTCATCAAGAAATTCTGGTTTAAACTTTAGTTGTCCATCAAAATTTGTATCTAATATCCCTTGCAAGTCATCTACATCTAATAAAATTCCATCATAAAATGGATCTAAAATCATCTCTTCGTTATATTTAACCAGAATGTGACTTGGAAATCCAACCATTTTAAGATCTAATCCAATAATCTTTGCAACTTCAACATAAAGAATTGAGATGGTAATGGGAAGACCTACTTTTTTATCAATTACTTCATTTAGAAAATTATTCTTTGGATTAAAGTAATCATCATCATCTCCACTAAAACCTAAATTTTCAAAGAGATGTTCATTTAACATTGAAATTAGATATGTTGGGTTTTTCACATCGCTGATTGACTCTTTTAGAGATATCCCTATTCGATTAATCTTCTGAATGTACTCATCTACATCTAGATCTGGATATTCTAAAATTTGGGCAAATTTTAGACATTTTTCAACCAGGTTGAAGTTTGGATTTTTAACAAATGAAGACCATTCTGCAACAAATGGATCAAACTTTTCTTCCAATTATTACAAACTCATCTTTTTGAGGTATAATTGAGGATCCTTTAACTCTCTTGTGTTTGGAGGAACTTCAATCATTTTTTTGAAGGTATCTTTGCCTAGTTTTTCATAAACTGCTGTGGTAAAGTCTTTCCCCATACTCTTTCTGACTTGATATGCTGAAAAATCCGTTCCCATAAACGTGGTAAGATAATTTTGAAAATCTTTATCATCTTTTAAGATATTTTCAATCGCAAAACTAGCCATCCCTTCCATTGCTGTAAATGCTGCATGGTGTTGTTGAATTGGAACTAGCCATCTCTTGTAAATACCTAAAAGTTGTGGAATTGATTCTTCTATCTTTGGATCTATCTCTACATGTGTGAATGTCATGACATCTGGCCCAATCTGCTCAATTAAGAAATGATCTGGATTCAAAAAGAAGAATAGATTTGCTTTTTTTGCAAATGGAAAATTGTCTGGCACTGTCTGTAACTGGCAATATTCTGAAAGCTTGTTGACAGTTTCAGTATCAAGTGACAAAATTATATTTGCTAGTTCTTCATTGATTTTGTTCACCTCCATCGCAGCATTCTTGTTTACTTGTTGCAGATTTTCTTGTGCAGAGTGAATTAATTCTTCTAACACCGTCATCTTCACTGCACCTAGATAACCAGAATTTACATTTTCAAATCTTGACTCATATGGTTCTCCTTGTTTATATAGAATTATCTGTGGGTATTTTGATAAAATAAATTTATTCAGATAAATTACTGAATCAAGATAGTCTCCATAGGTTGTTGTAATTTTAGATATGTACTGAATTGCATATGTTGAGTATACCAAATACTTTGGAGTATCTTGTTGCATCAATTCTGCAATCTTTTTTAGATCTTCTTTTGCAACTGCGTGAAATAATTCTGTAACATACTTTTTTGCCTCTTTATCTGCAAATACTTTGTCTCCTTTCATTTTTTTCAATTCTTCTAATTCTGGAAATTTTAATTGTATATCATCAGGAACTTTAACACCAAGAAAGTCTTCTACCTTATCCTTGAAAACTGGAAAAATTTCTCTAGTAATATCTTCCAATTCTTTGAATTGCACTTTATCTGCGAGGCCTTCTTTGGCCTTGATTGCTAACTGTGTGATCTCTTTTTCTTCATCAATTTCAACTGATAATTGGCCAAATAGTGCTTCGGCAAACTCTTCATATTCTCCCAATTTGCATAAAATCAAAAAATACTACATTTAACATTATCTTGATTTTTTGTATCAAAGAAATTATTAGTTTACAAATAATTGATCTATCAGAAATGCTAGAATCTAGTGTCAAATTCCTCAAATGCGTTAGATGTGGTTCTAAGCTAGAACTAGACGTATTCAAACTTGAACATGAAATTAAAGAAGGGATTTTAGAATGCAAAAAATGCAATTTAGTATTTCCAATTATTGACAAAGTTCCTATTTTATGGGATGATTTTTCTAAATACCTCTCCTCTCGTAGAATTTTGGGTGGTAAACTCTATCTTTTAGCTAATACTGGAAAAATGAAAAATTTTTTGAAATTTTCACTATCCAAAACCAAACGAATCAATGATGATAGAACTGCACCTGAGGAAAGATGGTCTAAAATATATCAAAGCAATAAAAATTCTAAATTCTATTCTGTGATAAAAAAGAATCTTAATTTTATTGCAAAATCAAAACTTGTCTTGGAGTATGGTTGTTCAATTGGAATTATTACGTCATATTTGGCTGATAGTCATGATATGGTATTTGGAATTGATAGATCATTTAGTGCACTTTGGTATGCAAAAAAATCTTTCAAAAACAATCTTGATTACATTGTAGCTGATTCATTATCTCCTGTTTTTGGAAAACTTCAATTTGATTTAATCCTTGCATTAAATGTTTTAGAATTAATAGAACCTGTTAATCTGCTGAAACAAGTATCAAAACAAATCTCCACTGGCTATTTTGTCATCTCTGATCCATATGACTTTGATAGAGGTACAAATTCTGTTCGAAAACCTGTAGATGAATCAACACTACGCACAAATTTGTTGAATTTGGGATTTAAAATTTCATCAGACACAAAAAAACCATCTCATATCCCTTGGAATTTAAAACTTAATCCACGTGCTACTTTGAACTATAAGGTAGACTTGATTATTGGTAAAAAGAATTAATATTAATATGCAATCAAGCCTCATACAGTACACTTGTGTTTTCATTGTGGAAAAAAATTCAAAGTTACTAAACCTACCATTGGTGTGACACTTGATTCAAATATGACATTAGAATCATAAACTAATTACAGGAAAAAAACAAGATTCTAAATCAACAATTCATTTCATCAGAAAGCATTCTTTTTCCATTGGATTTTACCTCAAAAGCACGAGAACATCGCTTACATACAAGTAACATAGATTCAGTCAGTTCTAATTTGATGGAGTGGTCATCACGTAGACATAATGGACACAAATTGGAGTTATTGACATCAAATAGCATCTAACAATATTGTATAATTATTGCATATACTTTTTTCTAAGACTAGTTTAAGGAATAATCAGTTTTTCTCGTGTTCTTGTTAGTTTCTTTATCTTTCCTAGTTTGAGTTTGGTTGCTTTCTTGGCAATTTTGGTATGATCTGCATTTTTAGTCGTGGTCAGGTATAGAAGGTGGTCCTTATCCAAGGGAATGACAATACGTGCTATCTTGCCGTACTGTGCAATTACATATTCACCTTTACCAATCTTCGAGGCAAATTCATTTCGTACCGACCAAGCTCGTGAAGCTGATTCAATTGATCTTAGACTTTCTCGTTGTGTCAGAAGATTTTTTGCATTTGGTCTGTGTTGGTATACTTTACCTCACCTAACATATTACAAACTGTGGCAAATCTAATGTCAGGACTTATTTTTAGAGTCTTCTCTACCAAATCAAGATATGGAAATCCCATAAGATAATTATGTGATGATAAAACTTAAAGGATCTTTTTCATCGCAAAATATCTAAGATAGCCTTGAAATGAATTTGTAGATTTCCTTCTCCTTCTTGATTGCGCTTCCCAATTTTCGCAAATCCTTTTCATCTATCATCAAAGGAACTCGACTAAATCTTCCTTTGTTGTAGGAACAGAACCTAATCGCTTTATCACCATTATCAAACTGTAAAAGCTGGACAGTTGGTTCGTGATATTTGGAAGTGATGGACGCCTCTTGTACTACCATTCCATTGCCCCAGGGCATTTTGAATGGACGTGGAATTTTTCTCATTAAACAAAGAACTATTCCATTTTAGTTAAATCAGATCCTGAAAATTCTTAATTCATAGATTATCTTGAACGCTTGTGAAAATTTACACAGCAATCGCAGTCATTCATTATGCATTCTTGAGCAATAAAATGGCCACAGATTTTACATTCACAGTGTATTTTCATATTTTCTAATAGGACTAGAATTTAAAAAATATTGGATGGTAAACTCTATGCATGATTATGCACGAGTTTTAGAATTCCATCTATGGTTTGGGTTTGGTCACATGTATTGTCCATGGTTGCAAGTAGCAAAAACCCATCTTCTAATGGCACTGTTACTCTTTTCAACTTCTCATAAGCAGTTAATGTGTAAAGTCCCTTTCCAATTTTTTTAGCTATGGTTTTTCTAGCATGTAACCATGCTTGAGCTGCACTTTCCAAATTTTCTTTCGTTTCTTCTGTGGTAAGAAATTTTTCAATACCTTCACTCTGTCCTGTAACTTCAATATCTCCAACCATGTTGCATATGGTCGTAAATCTGATATTCTTATCATTGTTCATGATGGTATCAATAAGCTGTTGATGATTCATTAGTATACCATAGTGATAATGACAGAAATACTTTGTGCGTTTTGAATTATTTTTGGAATCCTTAAATAATATTTTAGACAATAATCACATATGCCAATATTAGAAGACTTTTGTATTGACAAAGAACCAATCGGCAAGATAAAGCATGCAGATGGTGAGCATTTTCATTTTGTTTGGCCATCACAAGGACTAGTTGAAGCATCAAAGGATGATAAG
>ERZ813253.6-NODE-6-length-122948-cov-11.445583_pt1:0-67500 | contig 122948 bp, 127 predicted proteins | sample MGYA00520893_ERZ813253 | MGnify/ENA primary metagenome ERZ813253 (study PRJEB31669, sample SAMD00080414) | marine metagenome | biome: oceanic hadal pelagic zone biome; feature: marine hadalpelagic zone; material: sea water | place: Pacific Ocean:Izu-Bonin...
CCAATTGCCTGTGCAAGTTTTTTACGCCTTTTTGCAAATTCCTTGGTATTCAAGTTTTTGCCACCTTCATCTCTTCAAATATCAATTGGACACCAACCCGGACATATTCAACCACTTCCATGTAAGCCAACTCCTCCTCATCTTGATTCATGACTGAGGCACTGGTTAGTTTAGAGATTTGAGAGAAATCTTCAATAATTTCCCCAATTATGTCTTGGCCAGCTGAGTCTATCGGAACGTTTTTTTGAGCAATGGCAAGCCCAACCCCATCAATAAACCCTTGACACCAACTTGATAAAGACCCAGTTCTATCGGTTAATGATGCTGAATCTGGCGATAAAAGGGGATAAAATGTCATTTCTGCATCATTCAATTTCTCAAGAGTCTCTGCAATCACATTCACCAGAACAGTTTTCAACTCCATGGTCTCTGAGGATAAAGAACTCCCATCTGCATTGACTTCTTCTGGTAATAAATCTTCTGCTGATATATTGTCGCAACATAAACAGGCACTGATTTTACCGTGATATTCAGACACATCAATACTGATACGAGCTTTTTTTCTGACCTGGTCTATGTACTCAAAATTCATAGTCTCTCTCTTGCAATCTCAGTATAGAATGCTTGTGATTTTATCCTTATTTGACCGTTAGGTCAGGAAAAATTATAGTGGTTATGGTGAGTAAAATAACGGAAAAAGAAGTATTAGAGGTTATAGAAATACTAGAAACTAGAGTCGATGATTTAATTCAAAAATGCGATCAATTAAATATTGAAAATCAATCACTTAAAGAAAATAATCAGGAACTCTCTGAGACTCAACAATCCATTTTGAAGAAAAATAATCTAGCCAAGAGTAAAGCCGAAACCATTTTAGAGCGTTTAAGAAGTATCGAGGATAGCGCATGAATGATGGCGTCAGCGTAAAAATTATGGGGACAAAGTACATTTTGACTTGCCCTCCTGAAAAAAAAGAAAACTTAATCAAAGCGGCCAAATTGGTTCACGATACCATGACCAGTATCGATGAAGCAGGTATAGTATTTGGCCTAGATCGGTTAGCAGTGATGGCCGCTATTAACATTGCTAACGACGTAATAACAGGCAACAGTGACACTGCAGCATTCATTAGAACGGATCACGATATTGAGCTCGACCTGATAAAGATCAAAGACCGATTAGAGAGTGTCAACCAACGTGTGGAAACTTCTCTTAACTTTGAGAAAGATTTAAAGTTACAATAACAACAAGATGATTTCCTGCGGTGAACGATGTTTATTAAAGGACTCTCGGCCCTTAACTTATCAATCGGGGATCAAAGTCTGCATTGGTTTTGAGCATTACCTTATTTGGGAAGCCTGCCCCAATGCGTCAGAACCCACTTTAATAGCTCTGGCCTGAGAGCATTAATAAATAACGTCATCCGCGGGGGGTCTGATCGAGAGTTCAATGAATACACTCAGGGAGCAATTAAAACTGCAACGTGAACATCTCACCATAGAAGAATCTAGTGAAATGTCCCATGCGATATCGCAAAGAGTGATCAGCTCCAAATGGATACGTGAACACTCCAATGTTGGGATTTATCATCCAGTAAATGGGGAAGCAAACACATTGCAGTTAATTGATTTCATGTGGTCTATTAATCAACAGGTCTTCTTGCCAATTATTCATAATAAAAATTTACTATTCGGCAGACTGAGTCCCGAATCGAAACTCAAAAAAAATCACTATGGGATCCCAGAACCCTCCATAACAAGAAGCAACCAAGTATCTGCAGATTACCTTGATATGGTGTTCGTTCCCCTGGTCGCGTTTGATTTGAATGGTTTCAGAATAGGGATGGGATCGGGATATTACGACCGCGCATTCGAAAAAAAATTAGCAATTAAAGATCTAAAACATCCAGTACTGATTGGCTTAGCTTATGAATTTCAAAAACAAGAATGTTTAAACCATCAACCTTGGGATGTACCATTGGATATGGTTGTTACCGAATTGAACACCTATAAATTTAGATAATCCAGAGGATATGCCAAAATAAGTGAATGAATCAAAACCAAGAGAAACAAAATGCTGCTCTAGCAGCCCTAGACTACATCCAATATGAATGCATATTAGGGGTTGGCTCCGGCTCTACGGTAATGAGTTTGATCCAGAATCTAAAGCAAGTTAAGCACAACATTAAAGCATTGGTCTCCAGCTCAGAGGATACGACAGATAAGCTTAAACACGCTGGGTTTGTAGTTGATGAACTCTCTAATGTTGGCTCCCCAGACCTATACATAGACGGTGCGGATGAAGTCACTCGTAATTTTTACATGACCAAAGGTGGAGGTGGTGCTCTGACTAGAGAAAAAATCCTAACCGCAGCTTCAAGGAAAATAATTTGCATCGTTGATAGCTCAAAAATTGTTGATGTCTTGGGAAAATACCCGCTTCCAATTGAAGTAATCCCAATGGCAAAGTCTTACATCTCCAGAGAGATCATTCGTCTTGGTGGACAACCAGAACTGAGACACGATTTCGTTACCGACAATGGAAATTTTATTCTTGATGTTCACAACTTGACCATCGTTGACCCTCCGCAATTGGAAAAACAAATTAATAATATTGCTGGTGTTGTTACCAATGGCATTTTTGCTATTAAACCAGCAGATGTGGTGCTGATTGGTCAATCCAACGGGGTACTCACCCTAGAAAATCGATGAAAACATCAAGAAGAACGGTCCTTAAAGTCGTGGGAGTATCCAGCCTCATCCCTTCAATAGCTTTGCAAGCAACCGATGCAAAAAATTACATGGCTCGGAGAATAATTCCATCGACCGGAGAATTGTTACCCGTTATTGGATTGGGGACATCGAGAGTCTTTGACACCAACCTCTCTGAAAAATCACTAAATCCAAGAAAAGAGATTGTAAAGGCCTTGCTTGACCATGGTGGCAGTTTAATCGACACCTCCCCCATGTATGGCAGGGCGGAGGAAGTAACCGGAAAAATCGCTCAAGATCTTAAAATAAATGATCGGCTGTTTTTGGCAACAAAGGTATGGATAGAAGGCAAAGAAGCAGGGGAAATACAGATGAATGCATCTTCTAAGAAATTGAATAAAGCAGTCATCGATTTAATGCAAATTCATAATTTACTTGACTGGAAAACACACATCAAAACTCTGTATGAATGGAAGGAACAAGGGAAAATAAATTACATTGGTATAAGTCATTTTAGATCAAATGCATTTAATCAAATCGAAAAAATTATCACAAAAGAGCGCATAGACTTTGCCCAATTTAATTATTCACTCGAGGAAAGAGAAGCAGAAAAGAGATTGCTGCCACTTTGCAGAGAAAAGGGAGTAGCAACTTTGATTAACAGACCCTTTATGAGAGGCAAGCTTTTTAAAGCAGTAGCTAGAAAGAAATTGCCCAGTTGGACTTATGAATACAACGTGAACACTTGGTCACAATTTTTTTTAAAATTTATCTTGGCCAATCAGGCTGTAACCACGGTAATACCTGCAACGTCAAATCCGGCCCATATGATCGACAACCTCATCGGAGGCATTGGGCCTATCCCAGAGGTGGGCCTGCAAAAGAAAATGGTGGAAGTTGTTGCGGATTAACGTTTGGAATATTGCGTTGCTTTTCGGGCCTTCTTCAAGCCTACTTTTTTGCGCTCAACTTTGCGGGCGTCTCTAGTTAAAAAGCCCCGTTCTCTCAATGTTTGTCTCAAGTTTTCATCGTACTGCAGCAATGCTCTGCTCAAGCCATGGCGTATTGCTCCAGCCTGACCACTGCCCCCACCGCCTTTGACTGTTGCGCTGACGTCTATTTTGTTAAGCAGTTCCGCCTGCTCAAGTGGTTGCCGAACAATCATTCTTGCGGTTTCTCTATCAAAATATTTATCCAGTAGCTCTTTGTTAACAGTAATCTTGCCTTTGCCCTTTTGAATAAAAACACGAGCTGTGGATGTTTTTCGCCTGCCTGTACCGTAGAAGACTTCAGATGCCATAACTAATCCTTTACAACTCCAAAGGTTCTGGCTGTTGAGCGATATGAGTGTGCTCTGGTCCTGCAAAAACTCTTAATTTTTTGATCATAGCATTGCCCAGTTTACTTTTTGGCAACATTCCTCTTACTGACTTCATAAGGACTCTTTCAGGGTATTTTTCCAGCATGGTCTCAAGATTTTCTGATTTTAAATTACCAATATAGCCTGAGTGTTTGTAGTATATTTTATCGGTCATTTTGTTACCAGTTACTCGAATTTTGGACGCATTGACAACCACGATGTAGTCACCGGTATCGACATGAGGTGTGTAAATTGGCTTGTGCTTGCCGCATAAACGGGTAGCGATCTCTGTGGACAATCTTCCCAAAGTCTTATTTTGTGCATCCACAAGGTACCAATTCCTGTCAATGTCATGGTTTTTTGCAGAAAATGTTTTCATCCTAAATACCTAAATCTTGCTGAAAGGACGCTAGTCTACTCATATGACTTGATTTTTTCAATGAAATCTTAGCTATCCATGGGTGGTTTATAGCACCGATAATTCTTGTCTCATCTGATCAATGGTTTCTTGGTAATTTTCAGTACCAAAGATGCCTGAACCAGAAACGAATACATCGGCCCCATGGCTTGCTATTTCTTGGATATTATTGACCTTCACCCCGCCATCAATTTCGAGTAAAACTTCTTTTTCGCACTGAGTAATTAACTCTCTTGCCCGTTCCAATTTTTGCAAAACCTCAGGGATAAAACTTTGTGCTGCAAACCCAGGATTGACAGACATCATGATAATTAGATCAATATTTTTTAGACAATTTTCTAAGCAGTTTAGGGAAGTTTCTGGGTTGATTGCCAACCCGGGCTTGCACCCTTGATCTTTGATCAGTTGTATCGCTTGATCAACGTTTTCAGTCGCCTCAGGGTGAAAACTGATATAAGTTGCACCGGCTTTAGCAAAACTGATAATCAATTCGTCTACGGGGTTGACCATCAAGTGGACATCGATTGGTGCCTCAACACCATAATTTCTGAGTGCTTTACAAATGACCGGACCAAAAGTCAGATTTGGAACGTAGTGATTGTCCATCACGTCAAAATGAACCATGTCAGCACCTGCATTGAGCACCGCATCCACCTCCTCGCCCAATCGAGCAAAATCTGCAGATAGTATGGATGGTGCTATTTTGTAATCTGTCACTACTAAACCAACTCTTTCTCTCAATTACCGATAGACAATATTATCATGCAATTTAGTCAGTTATGGCAGAGAAGTCTACCTTATTGATAAAAGAAGATGCAATTCATAGAATACCTAGATGAATACCCCAATAATTCAAAATCATGATCTGGTTGCTCAAGGAAAAGTCAGGGATATTTATGCCATTGATCAGGATCACATTTTGCTTGTAACAAGTGATCGCATGTCTGCCTTTGATGTGGTATTACCCGATCCAATACCAAATAAGGGAGAAGTTCTAACCCAACTGTCTCTTTTTTGGTTTGAACAGACAGAAAACATTGTAGCCAACCACCTCAGTAATAAGTTCATGCTGGAGGATCTAATACAAAATCAGTCAGAAATTGATTACTTCAAGAAAAGGAGCATGGTGGTCAAACGCTTGCACCCACTGCCAATTGAAGCGGTTGTCAGAGGTTATTTAATTGGGTCAGGATGGAAAGATTATCAAGCAAATGGTTCAGTCTGTGGAATTGAATTGGAGGACAATCTTCAAATGGCTGCTCAGCTCCCTGAACCCATTTACACCCCAGCGACAAAAGCTGAATTTGGTGAGCACGATGAAAATATTACATATGAAACAACCGTGGATATTCTTGGCGAGACTCTTGCTAATCGGGTAAGAAATTTAGCCCTTGCTCTATACAGCCACGGAGTCCAGCATGCCAAAAAACGTGGAATTATCATTGCAGACACTAAATTTGAATTCGGTTTAGACGAGAATGGTAAATTGTATCTTATTGATGAAGTGCTAACCCCAGACTCTTCAAGATTCTGGGCCATTGAGGATTATCAACTTGGCATCAGCCCGCCCAGTTTTGACAAGCAGTACCTCAGAGACTATTTGGAAACACTGGATTGGGATAAGACAGCACCCGGTCCTAAATTGCCTCAAGATATCATTGATAATACCGCTGCAAAATATAAAAGCGCCTACAAGATCATCACAGGCAAGAACAACTGATTACAAATCAGTTGTTCTACCAAATATCACAATTGTTAGTGGTTTAACCTTTGAATTTTATCGTTTGCAGTTTTCTTTTATCCGCCGAAGAGATTCCGTGAGAAAACCCATGAACAATAGTAGCTAGAGCGCTTACTGTAGAAGTTGGAGTCGTATTATCAATAATCTCTTGCAACTTCTGTTTATCTCCCGCTGTAGCTTGATGTTGAATATTTATAATGGCAGTTGCTATTATTTTCTCGTCTGCCGTTGATGAGTCAGAATCTATAATAGCCTGCAGATGTTTTTGATCCTCCGCGGTGGCATAGTGCTGGATACCGATGACTATGTCTGCCATTGTTATAACATTGGCATCTTTATCATGATCAGCGTGAGCGTAAACATCCGACTGGAAATGAATACACATTAGCAGCATCACCGTGGTTAAAAATAAGCTTTTGATCTTAATTTTCATGGCGCTTCCTCTATTATGTTAACTAGGACCTGGTTGAATACCATTATTGCACAAGGGATTCTTTAGAAAGAAGAACAATTCTTGTAGGGAAACCACCCAGATCAATATACCTGTTAACTTTTCCTTGTTCCAAATCAACTTCAGCAATTCTTCCCTCATGAGTTAGAGTAATGTAGGCGGTACCATTATGCGATTCAATGTCAGGGAGAATGGCTTTACCAACATCCTCAAACCAATCCCCGAGAAAAGGTTCTGATATTTCAATTTTCCTAATGAAGCTTCCATCCAGTCCATCGAGTAAATAGAGTACACCTTGCTTGGACAATACCATCAAATATTTTCCATCGTGTGTAGTGTTTTGCTTAATCGACGGTTCAACTGGTAAGGTTTCAAATTTGTAAGTATCCCTTGATGTATCCAGTCGATACAGTCTTGGTATGATTCCTTCTGTGTAACACCATTGCACTCGTTCTTTGCCTTTAAAGAAAGCCGCACACCCCCTACCTGTGTTGTCTGGATAAGGAATTCTAGAGATTTCTTTTGCTTTTTCCTCACCGAGAGTTCCAACAACCATAACTTCAGTAGCACATGCAAAAAACAGTCTTCCTGATTCCTCATCTTGGGTCATTCCATGGAGCATTGGGCATTTTCCAATCCGCGTCACTTCTTCACCTGAGGATCGATCAAGTACCTGTACAAACCCGTTAAAAAGATGCCCTATATAAAGATATGTTTCACCTTCTAAATAATGGTAATGGTCAGGTGCTGCTAACTTATAACGTCTCGTTTTTAACTCGGAGAAGCCATCTATAACCTCAGACAGTAAAACTACAATTTCTGCATTGCCTTCAGTCAAAATCGCATCATAACCGCCCACCGTTGCCATTTTATCGTCTCTGGGACCTCCTGGGGTATCGGCCGCAATGGTCCTAACGACATGAGGCTTCCTGAATTGATTATGTTCTGGATCAAATCCGGTGGTTATAATGCTGACAACGTCTTGGTCGGTATCCCTTCCCCGCATCGCATAAATGTATTGTTTGTTTCTGCTTAAAGCCAGAATCATGATGGATGGAGGCGTTGAAACGCGGTTGATAATCTTTCCATCGGGGAAATCAATGGTCACCACTGAGCCATCCATATTGTCGGCTACAAACAGACGAATATCACTGTCTGTTAATTCTGAAGCTCTTTGAACGGCACCGTGACCATACGCTAAATTAAAACTGATCAAAAAGCTTGCGATTAAGAAAATTCTGTACATGTATCAGTTCCTCACTGGCCCGCTACCATCATGTCATCAATAAGTATGCTGCCACAATGGATAGCACTGTTCCTTTCACAATCATTGCCGATAACTAAGATTTGTTGCAATATATTTTTTAGATTTCCAGCAATTGTTATTTCACTAACTGGGTATTGTATTTCGCCATTCTCCACCCAGAAACCATTCGCCCCCCTAGAATAATCTCCGTTTACGATATTAACACCATAGCCAATTAAATCCGTGACAACCAGACCGGTTGCCATTGTTCTTATGATCTCTTCCAATCCTCCAGATAAAGTAGGCTCAATCAATAGGTTGTGATGTCCTCCAGCATTCCCAGTGGTTGTAAGACCCAGTCGCCTAGCAGAATAACTTGACAGCAGATAACCTCTTAGGACGCCTTGCTTGACCAAAGTCCTTGGTTTTGTTTTGACCCCTTCACCATCAAAATAGGTGCTTCCAAAAGAACTTTTGAGGTGCGGCTGTTCGGTAATGGTCAAATAATCAGGGCAAATATATTGATCCATACTATCAAGTAAAAAGGAAGCTTTCCTATACAGGCTAGTTCCACTAATTGCATCAGTGATATGGCTGATCAAGCTTTTTGCCGCTCGAGGTGAATATAAAACTTGGGCTTTTTGTGTTTTGATTTTTCTCGCGCCCAAATGAGAACAGGCTTGGATCCCAGCTTTATAACCAATCTTTTCATGATCAAGTAAATCCTCCGCCTTTCTAGCAGCAGAATATTCATAGTCCATTTCCATAGAACCGTTCTCACTGGCAACGGCTGTACAGCTAATGGTGTGCCCTGTGGTATTTGTTGCACCGACAAACCCATGAGAATTTGCATACAACGAATGGCTCTCATATGTTCCTACGGTAGCCCCTTCTGAATTATCAACCTTGGGATCCGACTCCAGAGCGGCTTGTTCACATTCCAGAGCCATCGTCTGTGCTTTACCCATATCAAGCTCCCAAGGGTGATGAAGATCCAGATCAATAGGCTCTGTTGCCATCAAGTTTGAGTCAGCCAACCCATTAAATTCATCGGCTGCAGTCAAACTGGCTAAACTCAAAGCCTTTTTAGTTGTTTCCAATAAAGAATCTTTTGACAAATTGTTTGTGGTTGCAGATCCCATTGATTTTTTTACAAAAACGGTGATGCTGAAAGCCTGATCCTCATAATGCTCAACGGTTTCTATTGACCTATTCTGAGCTTTAACTGAAAATCCTTTTCCTGAAGAAACAGTGACTGCTGCTTGATCAGCGCCTAACTGTTTAGCGTGAACGAGGGCTGCTTCTGCCACAGATTCTATTCTTTGTTTTTTCACGATCTAATAGGGATTTAAAAAAATTATTTCTCGGTTTTATTTTAACTTACTTAGACACAACAAATAAGTCATTGTAAAATTGTTCAATGAATATTCAAGTAGCCATTATTATGGGTTCAAAATCTGACTGGGACGTTATGTCTCATTCAGCAGAAATGCTTTCGAATCTCGGTATCCAACATGAAGCAAAAGTGATATCGGCACACAGAACACCAGACTTGTTGGATGAGTACTGTGCCGAGCTACACGAAAAGGGAATCAAAGTAATTATTGCAGGCGCTGGGCTTGCCGCAGCTCTGCCTGGTGTGGTAGCAGCAAAAACCACCATACCGGTTGTTGGTGTCCCCTTGGTAGTGGGTTCCTTAGATGGTTTAGATGCATTGATGTCAATCGTTCAAATGCCTCCTGGCATTCCGGTTGGAACAATGGCTTTAGGTAAACCAGGAGCCATCAACGCAGCCTTGTTTGCAGCTGCAATCTTAGCCTTGACCGATGCCAGCATCGCAGACCGAATCTCAGCATACAGAGAAACACAAGCACAAAAAATTCTTGAATCGGAGTTAGATTGATTCTTTAATTGGTTCCCCCAACGGTCAAATTCTCTATTCTCATTGTGGGTTGCCCGACATTGACCGGTATGGTTTGACCTTCCTTGCCACAAGTACCAACTCCTGGATCAAGAGCAAGATTATTACCAACCATGGAGATTTGTTTAAGTGCCGATGGCCCATCGCCTATAAGCATTGCGCCTTTTACTGGTGCATCCAGTTTTCCATGCTTGATTAAATATGCCTCACTTGCCGAAAAGACGAACTTACCAGAAGTGATATCAACCTGACCTCCTCCAAAATTTTTTGCATACAAGCCAGAATCAACCGATTGAATAATTTCATCATGCTCATGTGGTCCCGCCATCATAAATGTATTGGTCATTCTTGGTATTGTTTGTGTGGAATAAGATTCTCTGCGTCCATTGCCTGTAGAATGGGAACCCATCAATTTTGCATTCAGTTTATCCTGCATGTAATTGCATAACCTGCCGTTTTCTATGAGTACTGTTCGTTGTGTCTCTTCTCCTTCATCGTCGATGTTCAATGAACCTCTTTTTCCCTCTAAAGTACCATCGTCAACTACTGTACAAATTGATGAAGCCACTTTCTCTCCCATCAAACCAGAAAAAGCCGATGTTTTCTTACGATTAAAATCACCCTCCAACCCATGTCCTATTGCTTCATGGACAAGTACCCCAGGCCAACCAGAACCTAAAACCACCGTCATTTCTCCAGCAGGGGCATCAATTGCCTCTAAATTAATAAGTGCTTGGTCAACAGCCTCTGCTGCATAATTTTTGAGCATATCCTGATCAAAAAACTCGTATCCATGCCGACCTCCACCGCCGCTGGAACCTCTTTCTCTGCGCCCATTGGCTTCTACAATAACACTTACACCGAGCCTGACGAGCGGTCTAATGTCTGCTTTCAACTCCCCTTCATGGCTAACAACAAGAACGACTTGGTAATTGCCTGAAAGCATAGCCACCACTTCTTTGACACGATGATCTCTTGCTCTCGCTGAAGCATCAATTGATCTTAATAGTTTTACTTTGTTTTCATCAACCAATGAATTGATCGGGTTTAACAGCGGGTATAAAATCTGCTGACTCGTTTTTGGATTAACCCTATAGGTCATTTGTTTTCTGTCTGTTGCAATAGTGCCGGCAGCTTTAGCTGCCTGTAAAAGTGATTCTTTTTCAAAAACTTCACTATAAGCAAGTCCTGATTTTTCACCCAGAATTGATCTAAACCCAACCCCTTGCCTATTCGAATGAACAGAATTTTTTACTTCACGATCTTCCAATGTCCATGATTCGTGGGAAATGGCTTGAAAATAAATGTCACCCATCTCACCGCCACTGGAGAGTAAAGTTGAAAGCATTAGACTTAAGTCATGATCATCCAAGTTAAAAGGATCCAACAAAATCGATTTTGCTTTGCTGAGTGCAATATCAGGATCATTTATTGTTGTTCGGTCTTCAGCCATTTGTTTCGATTTTTCGATGCGAGAGAGCAGGAAATGTTTCTCGAGTTTCAGCAATCAACTCTAAATTAATTTCAGTTGAAACCACCCCATTTCCTGTCGGTAAAACATCCTTAATCTCACCCCACGGATCGACAATCATTGAATGACCGTAAGTTGTTCGTTTACCATAATGTTTACCCCATTGGGCAGAAGCCATAACGTAGCAAAGGTTTTCAATCGCTCTGGAAGACAATAAAGTCTGCCAATGTGCCTTGCCTGTTTCTACAGTGAAGGCCGCAGGTACAACAATCAGATCAGAGTCTTGGTATGTTTTCGAGCGGTAGAGCTCAGGAAAACGTACATCGTAACAGATAGAAAGTCCAAGTTTAAACCAAGGGGTTTGCACACTTTTTGGTGTGCTCCCGGGTTCAATGTAGCTTGATTCGTTGTAAGTTTTGCCGTTGACCACAACATCAAATAAATGAATCTTGTCGTAATAACTAACCAAGGCTCCACTTGCATCAACAATTATACAGCGAGCACGACTCTTGCTCTGGTCATGGTTCTTTATCGGAATAGACCCCGCGACCACCCACAATCCATATTCTTTGGCTTTGTCAGCAACAAAGGACTGAATCGGTCCGTCATTGAAATCTTCCATCACTTCTTGAACCAACTGCTTCGGGTGTCCCATGAATGCAAAATTTTCTGGCAGTAGGACAAGGCTGTTATCCTGCTGACACGCAACTGCAAGCAAGGAATCAAGGAGATTCAGATTATCGGAAACAGAATCTGATGAATTCATTTGAATAGCGGCTACTTTCATAACACCAATGTTAATTTATTTCTAATGAATTATTAAGTTAGTCTTGATCTTCAACTGACTCAGCAAGGTAATCTTGACAGTTATTTTCATTGAAAAACGTCATATCAATTTCTTGAGCTGGTATTTTCTCAATTGTTGGATTATCCCAAGTGCCACCAATTGAGTAGTAAGATACCCCGATATTCTTTAAAGGCTTCCTCAGTAGTTTTGTAAACAAGTATACAGCTGCTGCAACCCCAGGCCCTCCAAACACCGCTCCACCCATTGGTAAGGCATCGGACAATAGGGGTCGAACCATAGCCAATTGGTCATACGTTTCTCCAATCATATCGGTGACACCCACAAGCACGATATCTACGGATGTTCCTTCCATAGCAAGATTGCAAGTGTAGGCCCTGCCTTGTTTAAATTGAAATTCACCGCTTAATCGGTTGAAGCTAAGCCCTTTTTTAAAAATGTCACTAAAATCAAGAACCAATCTCTTTGGTAATTCGGCAATACTTAGTAATCCTAGAACCTTTCCTGCGATTGGATCTATAGCAGTAATTTGCCCATCTTCAATGTTCACCTTAACGGTGCCATTTGCATCGAAAACCGCGTCAGAAGATGGGATATAAGGCCAAAATAAATCTAAATCAATTGTTAAGTTTTTACTGGATAAGATTCCTTGAAATCCAAATTCTTCCATCAAAGCCTTGGTATTTTGACTTTTTAGTTGCGCATCAACGGTTGTTGAATAATTGTGAAGTTGATCTGTTTTTTTGATCAATTCAACCGTTCCTGTTACCAAAAGACTATCGTTTTTGATTGCTATGTTATCCAAAATAAAACCACCTTCTTTTGAAATAATATTCATTTTCAAAGGACCAAAGGTGGTTTCCAAAAGCACCTCCAGGATTTCTGATTTGGGCAATATGGATGCCGATAAACTTTGTTGAATTACCCCTTTGCTAAATTGCCATTTACCATTTTTCTTCCTGAGTAAAAAAGATGAGGACAATGCTTCGCCCAACAACCCATTTATAGTCATTGTTTTTGCATCAGACAATGTAATATCAAATTTAGCTTTTGTGCTGTCCCCTAATAAATTTTGAACCATTTCAGGAAGCGTAGAGATTGCCTTGCCTAGATCTATGTCCCAAATGATTTTTGTAGGAGTTTCTTCAAGTGTGTTGGATAAATAAATTTCAGCCTCCCATTCCACAGTACCTGTTAAAAATTCTGCTAAAGGAAGGTTCAATGCATCAATCAACTTGATTGATTCTGATTCACTTTTAAGCAAAATTAATTGTGAATAGCTGTCTTTGCTGTATGGATCAATTTGAATCGAAGCCGGCTGACCAAGAAATTGACCGTTCAAGGAGTTCGCCTTGAATCTGGCTCTTGCTATCTCAATCAAACCACTTATATTATTGATCTCAAGATTACTACCAGTCATTGCATAATCCATATTTTCAAGCTCAACCAGTGCCATGTTGTATTTATATTTAATACGTCCGCTGAGATTTGAAAAAAAGGCTGTTGTTATGCCAAATGGAAGCTCTAGATTTATATTTTTAAAATCCAGTGCCACTTGTTTACCACCTTCAGAATTCAAATTTAACAATTGCTTAACCGGTATCTGGTTAAAAAGAAAGCCATCAACTGGGGAACGGGTAACTAGAATCTGGCTGCCATCCAGTTTGATTGATTTGAAGCGTGGTGACCTTGCAATCAGTGAGCCAATCAAATTGATTTTAATTTCAGCGGTCTTAAGGTTAATCTGGCCCGGCCCTTCTTGCTGAGACAAACGTATTGAAATTCGATCAAAAGTTAGAATTGGCCTTAGTGAAAATTCATCGAACGTTGGCCATTGAAAGACAAGGTTTTGATAATCAATGATAGCGCCATAGCTTGAATTCATTTCCTCGATAATATGAGTTTTTAAATTTGGTATTTGCCTGGGCAGAAACGTACTCAAAGCCACAACTGCTAGAAATAGCATCGCAACAAAAACTAGACATATTTTTAACACTCGTCTCATAAGAATCTAATATCTAATTCTAAAGGTAAAATGGGGTTTTCTCCTCTGCGAATCATGAATTAAATATGGATTTATAATTCCTTAACTGCGGTGGTAAGGTTGCCCATTGAGAATGGTCCAAGCTCTGTATATTTGTTCAGCTAAAATAATGGGAACCAGTGCGTGAGGCAGGGTCATTTTAGACAAAGAAAGATGTTTATTGGCGCGTTGATGCACAGCGTTAGAGAATCCATCGGGTCCACCAATCGCTAAAATTGGGTTGATTGAATGCAGCAACCATTGATCCATCCAATCTGAAAAATCTTTTGTGGAAAGTGTCTTACCACTTTCATCCAAAACAATTAATGTATCTTTGCTGTTAATACGGGTCAATAATAATTCCCCCTCTTTTTTCACTGCTGTCTCTATCGGGCTCTTCTTACTGCGGTAAGCGAGAGGTATTTTGGTCAGCTTAAGATTGATGTGGGCTGGCAGTCTTTTCTGATAAATTGAGAAACTCTGTTCAAACCAATCAGTCGATTTAGATGCAATCGCATAGATCTGGATGTTCATTGCTATGGCGCTTCTTATCTAAGACCAAGACTCCATAGGTCCTCCAATTTATAGAATTCCCTGGTTTCCGCTAACATGATATGCACTATGATGTTTCCAAGATCAATCAGTACCCATTGAGATCTTTCATAGCCTTCAATACCCAAAATTGAATGGCCCTCTTTTTTAACATTCTCAGCAATTTTATCGGCAATTGAACGAACATGCCTAGACGAGTTACCGGTGGAAAAAATCATATAATCACTAATGTTGGTCAATGCAGAAACGTTCATATTATTAACTGCCTTTGCTTTCATGCCGTCGAGTGTGGTCAAGGTTAATTCTAGGAGATCTTTTTGCATCGATCCTTAAGCAGGTTCAGGTGCTGAGAACATAAACAATAAAAGACCAATCTCTTCCCAAGGACTACCCAAATCAACTCCTTTAATAACGTTGTCAACTTTGCATGCTTGGTGGACTAATTGATCAATTTTTTCCTTAGGTTGAGAGGCAAGATACGGTCCTATAATCTTTTGTTTGCTTTGCCAGATGTTGGCCTTTTGCATTGCTTGTTTGACCGATAAACCATTATCAATGTCCAACGAGGCATCCATCAAGTTTTTAATCTCCCAGTACAACACGGCTAGTATTTGTTCTGGTCGCATGCCTTCGCTTTTTAAGCGTTCAAAAATACGGTGCACTCTTTCAGGTTTCCTCATTATTGCTGCTTCCGTCAATTGAAATAAATCAAAGTGTGCCCCATCAGCCACGCATTGAGAAACATCTTCCATGGTTACTCTTCCAGTGACTTCCATCATCAACAAACGTTCAATTGACTGCTTGGCGACAATTAAGTTGCCCTCGGTAAGTGCCACGAACATTTCCAACGCATCACGATCTATACCCAAATCATCGGCTGCCAATCTATTTTGTAGCCAGCTTGGAAATTGAGATGGGTAAACTTTTAGGCAGTCAATGACAGTTGCATGCTTCAAGAGTTCTTTCACCCATTTCGCTTGTTTAGTACTTTTTTCAAGTTTGCCTGCAACCACCACAAGCAAAGCATCTTCAGGGAGATTGGCAATTAAGTTTGTGATTGCTTCTGAACCCTTTTTACCTGGCTTGGAACTGGGAATGTGAATTTCTACGAATTGTTTGCCCCCGAATAGAGACTGGTTTTTGAAACAATTATCAACCTCACTCCAGTTGAACTGTCCTGAAACTGTGAAGGCAACCTTGTCGGTAAAATCATTGCTAATTGCTGCCTTTCTGATTTGATCTAAGGACTCAATGATCAATAAATCCTCAACACCAGAGATAAAATAAATTGAACGAATGGCCTTGGCAAGATGCTTTGCCAATTCATTACTTGAGAGTTTCAAATAACTATCCCCTTAAGCTCGATAGCTTCGTTTTCCAGCAAGATCGGGATGTCTTCTTCAATCGGATACAACAGTGTTTTAGTAGCATTAATGAGTGCCTTAGATTGCGGGTTTTCAGCTATTGATCCGTCCAGTTTTGTGAGTGTATTGTTGGCAATTTCAGCATTGATTAATGCGAGTTGTTTAGGCGTGGCCGTACTCAGTTTTTCTCTGGTAACTGGACAGCAAATGATGTTTAGCAGGTTCGGATCCATTGTTTAGGACTTCTTGAGACGAGTGATAAAATGAAACTGTTCAGGAACAGGATCATGACCAAAAGCAAACAAAGGGTTGCAACGGAAAATTCTGGTAAGTGATAAGTAAATACCTTTGATAAATCCAAAACGGTCCAGTGCTTCCATCGCGTATTGCGAGCAGGTTGGCTGAAAGCGACAGGTTGGTTTGAAAAAAGGTGACAAGAACCTTTGGTAAGCTTTTATGGTAAATTTTGTTAGTTTTGCTGGGGTAAGCATAATTGTATAAATCAATTCATATTTGTCTTAAGTTGTTGATCTAAAACCATATTTCTAGCATCATTTTTGATTTTTTGCAGCATTACATTTAAACCGTTATTCCGAGTTGGACTCAGATGCTCGTCCAAGCCAATCACGGATACAAAGGTTGGGTTTGTGGCAACAATATCACTGGGATCTTTTTGGTTGTAAATCCTTAGCAACAGCGCTATTAAACCAGACACTATGGCAGAATCACTGATGGCCTGGCAAACAAACAAGTTGTTCTTTAAATCAGTTTTGAACCAGACCTGTGATTGGCAACCCTGAACTTTATTCTCCTCAATTTTCCATTCATCTGGGAATGAAGATAATTGCCTTCCAAGGTCAATGATATATTCATATCGACCCATCCAACTGTCGAAAATCTCAAATTCTTGCGATATCTCCAGTTCAATTTCTTTAACCGATTTCAACAGCAATACATTCATATGAGTATTCTAATCCAAAAACCTCCAGCGTGTGCCATCAAATCCATCTTCGATAATTACACCGGAACGAAGTAACCTGTTTCTGATCTCGTCAGCCTCAGTAAAATTCTTGGAAGATCTGGCTAATTCTCGTTGTTTGATCATATCCTCTATTTCCTCAGGCGCTAAAGAGTCATTGGAAGCAGATTTAAACCATTGGTCAGGAGTCGACTGCAACAATCCCATTAACTCGCTAGAAGCTTTCAGATTTGACGCTAAAACAATCAATTTCCCTTTATCTTTAGTGCTATTAATCTCTCTGGCTATTTTGAACAACTCAGCCAATGCCATAGGGGTATTAAGATCATCACAAAGTGCTTGTAGTACTTTCTCAGATGGTTTGCCTTCGAGATTATCATCGGGACAAGACTGAAGTGCCCTGTAGAGTCGATCCAGTTTTTTCTTAGATTCTAAAATCAAGTCCTCGCTCCAATTAATCAGCTGGCGGTATTGAGTACCGAGTAATGCGAGTCGAACGACCTCACCAGAAGAAATACTAAGAAGATCTCTAATCAACAAAATATTGCCTTCGGATTTTGACATTTTTGTTTTTTTAAAGTCCACAAGTCCATGATGGACCCAGTAATTACAAAAATTCTTGCCCATATGGCTACACATGCTCTGTGCCAGTTCATTTTCATGGTGGGGAAAAATTAAGTCACTGCCACCGCCATGTATGTCGATGGTTTCTCCAAGGTAACTCTTAGCCATCGTAGAGCATTCCAAATGCCATCCAGGTCTGCCAAAACCCCATGGGCTTTCCCATCCTGGAAGATCAGATGTTGAAGGCTTCCAAAGTACAAAGTCATTTGGGTTGTTTTTGTAAGTGGCAATCTCCACACGAGAACCTGGGATCAGATCTTCCTGTTGCCGGTTGGACAATTGACCGTAGTCTGGAAAAGAGTCGACACTAAACAGCACATGCTCCTCCCTGACATAGGCGTGACCAGTCGTCAACAGTTTGTTTATCATCTCAATCATTTGAGGGACATGGTCAGTTGCTCTAGGCTCAACATCAGGCTTGTGGACTCCCAAAGCCTTCATATCTTCTTGGTAAATATCCGTGTACCTTTCGGTAATGGAATTAATATCGGTTCCTTCATCCTTGGCTGCCTGATAAATTTTATCGTCAAGATCAGTGATATTTCGAACATAAGTTAGTTCATAATTCATCCTCAGTAGTTTGGCCAAGACATCGAAAATAACAGGGCCTCTTGCATTGCCAATGTGCGGAGAACTATAGACTGTCGGTCCGCAGATATACATTGAAACTCGGTTCGATTGAATCGGATTGAAATCTTCCTTTTTGCCAGAAAAAGTATTGTATAGTTTTATTTTCATTAAAATAGTTTAAATCCTCTTTCCAAAGTTATAATACCTAATGTTGCAAGAAGATACTGAGGTTCGTTCAGTGAAAACAGAAAATATTTTCTCTCAGATAACCAACCAAACTACAGTCTGAGTCATAATGGATTCGATCAAAGAAATCAGCTTCGATCTTTGGGATAAGGATCCAGAAAAATTTGCTCATTTGTTTGGCAACAGTCTGAAATCCATCGGCTTTTGCGGAGTTACCAATCACCCGATAACCAAAGATTTAGTTGACGATTCGATTGCCCTCTTCAAAGAATTTTTTGGGCAGCCAACAGCATTAAAAATGAAGTATTTTGATAAAGATATTGGTGGAGCAAGAGGCTACACGCCCTACAAAATTGAAACCCCAAAGGATGGTGAACATGCAGATTTAAAAGAATTTTGGCAAATGGGAAGGGATCTGCCGGAACAACATCCGTACAAACAATTTATGTTCGACAATTGCTTTGTCTCTGAAATGCCAGAATTTAAAACTAAAATTCGGCGGTTGTTTCGAGAATTTGATCGATTTGGAAAACAATTGATGCAAGCAATAAGCATCCATTTGAGCCTTGATTCACATTATTTTGATGGATTTATTGATCAAGGGAACAGTGTATTACGTGCCATTCATTACCCACCCATAATTGCTAAAGAATTGGGTGATCGCTCTGGGCCTCACGGTGACATCAATTTAATAACCCTACTGATAGGTGGTCACAAACCCGGCTTAGAAGTACTTAAAAAAAACAAATGGATCCCGGCTGAAACTGGACAAGAAACCATCCTCTGCAACGTTGGTGATATGTTGGAACGGTTCACAAACAATCAATTACCTTCTGCACTTCACAGAGTTACTTCCGATTCTGATGAGATTAAAAATACTTCCCGATATTCAATACCTTTTTTCCTACATCCTAATCCGGATTGGGTCATTGAAACCTTGGCATCCTGTATTGATGAAGAAAACCCCAATCTTTACACAGAAAGTATTTTGTCTGATGATTTTCTTCAACAACGTTTATATGAAATAAAACTTTTGTAGAATGGTATCTACATGTATTACCTGCAAATTATAATAGGTGCGTCGCTTTTATTGTTGCTCGGAGTAGTGTTTAGCAACAATGCAAAAAAAATCAATCCCAAATATTTGATCAATGCAATATTGCTCCAGTTTGTGCTTGCTATTCTTCTCACTAAAGTTTCGGTAATCACCGGTTTTTTTGATGAATACGTCTCCCAAGGGGTTCTGGCCTTAAAAGCCGCCACAGATCAAGGCACTGGATTTGTTTTTGGTTACCTTGCGGATGGTGCGCCTAAACCCTTTGAGGTTGTGACCGACGCTGCCGTTGCCAATATATTTATATTTTCTGGATTAATGTTGATTATTGTTGTCTCGGCTCTCTCTGCAATTTTATGGCACTGGAGAATACTTCCGATAATTATCAAATTTATTTCTCTGCTGTTCAAAAAACCGCTTAACGTAGGTGGGCCGGTCGGTTTAAGTGCAACAGCAAACATAATTTTTGGTCAAGTAGAAGCTCCTTTGTTGATTAGACCGTATCTCAGACAAATGACAAAGCAGGAACTGCTTGTGCTCATGACGGTTGGAATGTCAACAATCTCAGGAGGTGTGATGGTTGTTTATACGACCATGCTGGCTGACCTTTATGGAACCGCACTTATTGGTCATTTTTTAACCGCTTCAATCATCTCTGTACCAGCTGCAATCATGTACGCCAACATTATGATGCCGAGCGATCAAAAGACAGAAGATCAAAGTACCATTGAGAAATCTCAGTTGTACGGGGGCACCATGGATGCATTGACACGAGGAACCCAAGATGGGTTACAGATACTTTTGAGTGTCGCGGCGATGTTATTGGTACTGATTTCGCTTGTAACTCTGGTAAATTATGGTCTTGGAACGTTGCCGGTTGTTGCTGGGGAGGCTCTTTCTTTGGAAAGGATTGCAGGCTGGATTTTCTCTCCGATTGCATGGTGCATGGGCATACCTTGGTCAGAAGCACAATCAGGTGGTTCCTTATTAGGTGTGAAAATCATTCTCAATGAGTTTGTTGCATACGTAGATTTGGCAGCGATCGATGCCAGTGAATTTTCAGAGCGAAGCAGATTGATCATGCTCTATGCCCTGTGTGGTTTTGCAAACTTATCCAGTGTGGGTATTTTACTCAGTGGAATGGGGGCCATGGTTCCTGAAAGAAAGGATGATTTGATCGCTGTCAGTGGCAAAGCTTTGGTAGCCGCCACGCTCGCCTCTTGCTTTACAGGGCTGGTGGTAGGGATAATTTATTAGGTTCTTGTTGTAATGCCTTGATAAAAATGGAGTCGACACAAAGATAAATATCTCTCATTGCCGCCTATCTCCACTTGCTCCCCTTCCCGAACAATCTCTCCATTATCGTCAATGCGTACGATCATCGTTGCTCTTCGACCACAATGGCAAACAGTTCTAATTTCACTTAAATGGTCTGCCCAAGCCAATAAATAACGGCTGCCTTCAAACAATTCACCACGAAAATCTGTCCGGATTCCATAAGCCAAAACAGTAACATCAAGCTCATCAACAATTCGACCCAATTGATACACTTGGCCTTTTGTTAAAAACTGTGCTTCATCAATCAATACACAGTCTATGGCATTTTCACTATGTGCTTTGGAGACATGATCAAACAAATTATCATTGGTTTTAAAAGTTTCGGCCTTACTCTTTAAGCCGATTCTTGAAACAATTTCTGAATTCCCATATCGGTTGTCTTGTTCTGAAGTAAATAAAACAGTGTTCATGCCTTTTTCCAGATAGCTAAAATTAGTTTGCAGCAATGCGGTCGACTTGCCTGCATTCATGGTCGAATAAATAAAATGTATTCTTGCCATTCCTTTACAACGATTGGTTTAGCTTAAGTAAGATCATCTGGACAATATCCTCCGCCAATGATTCCTGAATGATACGACTTTCGGTAGATTTTCCCAATAATTGACGTTGATCAAAAGTGTAATCCTGGAATCTATTGCTGTTCGTTGGCTGGATAATTACCTGATTGCCCTTAGTTAATGACCACTTAACAAGATAGTAAACTTCATATTCTATGGGTGTGTTTCTTCCCGAGACTGATAAAATCCTTTGATCAGATTCATCAGCGTGAATGGTTAACACAAACTCTGCAGCGGCTCTCTCAGTTGTTATTTCAACGCCATTGCCCATCATTTGTCGCTTAATGGTTTGATAAAAAACAGTATATGGATCAGTGGTTTGGATATAAAGGGTTTCTAATTTTCCAACAAAATTAGCACTGTTTTGCAACTGAAAGCCACAACCAAGTAGTAGCAAGGATGTGACGATGATTATCAATTTTTTCGATAAATTTATCACGTCACAATATTAATTAGTTTCCCGGGTACTACGATTGTTTTCTTAATTGTCTGTTCAGCAATAAGTTTGGCTATTTTTGGCTCATTGAATGCAAGCTCTTTAAGTGTTTCCTCATCGATGTTGGCGTCCACATGCAAGCGTGCCCTTAACTTACCATTAATCTGAATAACTATCTCCAATGTAGCATCAACCGTTAGATCTTCGTTAAAAGTAGGCCACAGTTCATTTACGACCGCGGTCTGGTGGCCAAGCTCAGTCCATAAATGATTACAAATGTGAGGCACAATTGGGGACAGCAGCAAAACCATTGATTCCAGAGCTTCCCGAACAACTTTACGATCAAGGTCTGTGTCTATTTGATACCTAGAAACACGGTTAGACAAACTCATAATTGCCGCTATGGCGGTGTTGAAAGTGTACCTCCTTCCAATATCATCACTTACCTTTGCAATGGTTTTATGAGTCTCTTTTCTCAACTCTTTCTGTGCATCATTAAAAAAATCATCCGGATCAATATCGTCTACGTTGGAAATGTCATCAATTCTGTTTAGGACCATTGTCCAAAATTTTCGTAAAAAACGATACGCACCATTTACAGCCTTATCTGACCATTCCAATGACTGTTCTGGAGGTGCAGCAAACATCATAAACAATCTTACCGTGTCGGCTCCATAATTATTAATCATCTCCTCTGGATCAACGGTATTGCCCATAGATTTAGACATCTTTGACCCGCCATTTAGTACCATACCCTGAGTCAGTAAACGCTTGAATGGTTCACCTACTTCTACCAAACCCTCGTCTCGTAATAGTTTGTGATAGAACCGAGCGTACAGTAGATGAAGAATTGCATGTTCGATACCCCCAATATATAAATCAACTGGTAACCAATAGTTAGCTCTCTCATCAAGCATTTTTTCATGATTATCTGGACAACAGAAACGTGCATAATACCAAGAAGATTCCATAAAAGTATCAAATGTATCAGTCTCCCTTTGGTAGATTTCATTTGATATTGGGTCAACTGATTCAATAAATTCTTTCATTGATTTAATCGGTGACTGCACCCCAGAAAAGGATACGTTTTCGGGGAGTTCTACTGGCAAATTCTCATCACGTTCAGGGAAAATGTCCCCATTTTCATCGGTAAGCATTGGAATTGGAGCGCCCCAGTACCGTTGCCTAGAAATTAACCAATCCCGCATACGATAATTGATTACTTTTTTTCCTTTTTCTTTTTGCTCTAACTCTGAGCCTATGGCCTCAATGGCCTCCTCAGAATCCATACCATTAAATTTGTTTGAATTGATTAATGTGCCCGGTTGGGTAAAAGCGCTCGCATTGAAATCATGCTCCAACCCAGGTTTGTTGGGAACAATCACTGGCTGAATGGGTAATTTATATTTCTTTGCAAAATCGTAATCTCTCTGATCGTGAGCAGGAACAGACATTGTTGCTCCTGTTCCATAGCTCATGAGTATGAAATTAGCAGCCCATATAGGAATTTTGTTGCCATTGATTGGGTTAATTGCTTCAAGCCCTAATGGAATTCCAATTTTTTCCATTTTTTCAAGGGCTTCTTCAGAAACAGCCTGAAATTTTATCTTGTCTAAAAATGCTTGGACCTCCTTGTTTTTCTCTGCCAACGGTTGGATGAGAGGGTGTTCAGGGGCCAAAGCCATATAAGTTGCTCCAAATAAAGTGTCTGGCCTGGTGGTATAAACAGTTAACTGTTGGGATGAATCAACTACTTCGAAAACAATCTCAACTCCTTCCGATCGTCCGATCCAGTTTCTTTGCATAATTTTGACAGGCTCCGGCCAATCCAAATCATCCAAGTCTGAAAGAAGCTCCTCGCAATAGTCTGTAATCCTAAGAAACCATTGAGGCATTTCACGTCGTTCAATAGAAGCCCCTGATCGCCATCCTCTACCATCAATTACTTGTTCATTCGCCAAGACAGTATTTTCTTCTGGATCCCAATTGACAATGGCTTTATCTCTGTATGCTAAACCTTTGGCATACAACCTTGAAAACATCCATTGTTCCCATCGATAATAACTTGGATCACAAGTGGTAAGTTCCCGATTCCAATCGTACCCAAAACCAAGCAAATTAAATTGATGCTTCATGTATTCAATGTTGTCTCTGGTCCACTGAGCTGGGGCCATATTATTCTTAATCGCAGCTCCTTCTGCAGGCAACCCAAAAGCATCCCAACCCATTGGTTGCAAGACATTTTTGCCCAACATTCTCTGATACCTTGAGATCACGTCACCAATTGTATAATTGCGAACATGTCCCATGTGCAACCTTCCGCTGGGGTAAGGAAACATACACAAACAATAGAATTTCTCTAAGCTAGAATCTTCTTGAACCTCAAAAACACGATTCTCTTTCCAGAACGCTTGAGCTTCTGCTTCAATTTTCTTTGGATTATATGGTCTATCAGACATATTGTATTTTAAACAAAAAAACAGTTACCAAGCATACATCGGTATGAAAATTAGTGGAAACGCTATCTATATTTTTATCCGATTCCTACCCCAAAAATAGCCTAAAAAAAGATTCAGAATCATTAGGATGACAATCAAAGAATCACCATATTTTATGTAAGGAGTGCTGCCAATCATCGCCTCAAATGTTCCCGATAATACAGAAAACTTAAAAGATTCTGCATGTTTCTGAACAGTGCCATTTGGCCCTACAATGGCTGTCACTCCAGTGTTAGTTGCTCTCAGTAAATAACGACCCGTCTCTATCGCTCTCATTCTTGACATCTGGAAATGCTGTTCTGAAGCAAAGGATTTACCAAACCAAGCATTGTTAGTTATGTTGACCAAAACATTTGCCTTTGGAAAATACCCTAATTGCTCTGAGCCAAAAATATCTTCGTAACAAATCGATGGAGCAATAAAAATGTCGCTCACCCGTGGCATGCTTTGGACAGTCTTTCCACGCTCAATGTCTCTATTGGGAAGTCCTATGCTTTGGAGCCATGATCTGACCAAATCCGGCACAGGGAAGTACTCCCCAAATGGGAGAAGATGCCTTTTGTGGTAAACAACATCATTGGAACCAATTGCTATCATCGAATTTCTGATCTTACCGGATGCCTTGTCTGAGGTAAGAATACCTAAGAGTAACAATTGTATTTCGTTGTCTTTTATAATTTTCCTGACATCGTCTAAATAGGGTTCAACGTTGGCTGCAATGCCAGGAATTGCAACCTCAGGCCAGACCACTAAATCGCTTTTACTAGCAGCTGCTAGGCTGCTTTTATACAAATCAAGTGTCTTCCTGAATTCACTAGGCAGCCATTTTTTTTCTTGTTGGACCCCTCCTTGAACCAAACTAACAGTTAATTTTTCACCCGTTGATTGAGTCCATGAAAACGTCCCCAGCAGCAGCGAAACAATAATGACTGCAATCAATACTCCTGCTCCTTTATAGCTCTGTTTCTTATTACCCAAATAAATCAAAGCTAATAGGCCTGCGCAGATTCCACAAACCCAGGTAACCATATAAATTCCCCCTATGGGTGCCCAATTAGAAAGGTATGTGTTGGTTTGGCTGTAGCCCACACTGAACCAAGGAAACCCAGATAGAAGCCAGCCCCTAACCCACTCAATTAAACCCCAAATTGAGGGTGCAATAATTAATAATGTTAAAGATTTTGATTGGAATTTAGTGTAACTGTAACTAATCAAGTAACCTGTAATCGCATAATACAAAGCCATAAAAACAGACAGTATAGCGATCAATAATATTGCCAGCCAAATTGGACCTCCGCTGACCGTATGAATACTTATATAAAGCCAGTACAATCCAGAAGCAAATAATATCAGGCCAAAACAAAAATAGCATTGGGCTACAATCTTTGGTGGTTGTGTTAAACACAAGATGAATAAATAGCCAATAGAGACTGCTGCTAAAATTGAAACACCAAAAGGTTCAAAGGCCAAAAGAAATAAAGCTCCTACAAAAGAGGACACTAAGTGATGCCTATTCAATTTCCCTCACTTCTATTAACTGCAGTCTTCTACTGTCAGATCTAAGGACCTTAAAAGTCAACGGATTTATCGACAAACTTTCTCCTTTTTGAGGGAATTTACCCAATTTATTAATGATCATTCCTCCAAGAGTATCAAAGTCTTCATCCAGGTATTGAGTGTCAAAAAACTCGTTGAAATCTTCAATCCGGATCAAAGCATCAACCTCAAACTGCCCCTTCCCTTTCTCCTGGATCATCGGTAAGTCTTCAGCATCAAATTCATCTTCTATATCTCCAACAATCTGCTCCAGCACATCCTCAATGGTGAGTAGTCCAGCAATTCTTCCATATTCATCAACAACAATTGCCATATGATTCCGACTCTTTCTAAATTCGTTGAGTAAAATTTTTAACCTCTTGCTCTCAGGTATGAAAGTTGGGGTTCTGAGAAAATCTTTTATTTTAAAATCACTGTTATCGTTTTGATTTGAAAATTTTAACAAGTCTTTAGCCAACAAGATTCCAACAACTTCATCTTTGTTTTCGCCAATTACTGGAAATCGAGAATGACCAGAATTGCCAATTTGATGCAAAAGATCAGTTATGGATGAATTAGTATCCAATACAATCATATTTGAACGGGGTATCATAATGTCCCTAACCTGTAATTCTGAAACTTCAAAAACACCTCGAATCATGCGAATTTCATCTTGCCCTATAATTTCACTCCATTGATCTGAATTCATGAAATTAAAAAAAGATTCTAAATCGTCTTCCTTTGGTTTATAAAAAGAAATTAATTTTTTGATCAAAGAACTCATCGTATGAATTATCGCACCAATTGCAGAATACTGATTTTTTCTAGGACTTGATTTTCTATCTCTTGCATGTTTTTTTCATCCCTATCGTTTTGATGATCAAAACCAAGTAAATGCAAGAACCCGTGCACTACCATATGGGCAAAATGAAAACTAAAGTTCTTTTCTTGTTCCATTGCCTCCTTCTCCACCACAGGAAAACAAATAACAACATCACCAAGGTAAGGTGGCTGAATACCCATATTTCTCTCTTCATCCAAATTGCCTTTAAACGCCAGAACATTTGTTGGTAATTTCTTTTTTTTATATTTGTTATTCAAAATCATACTTTCATCATGACCAACAATTCTAACATTGACTGCAAATGGAAATTTCAACTCTGACTTTGCTGCCGCAAAACTTAAATCAATGCATTCCTGAATATCTTCGGCGCTCAAGGGAAGAACATGGTCGATTTCAATTTGAGTTTGTACATATACCCGTTGATGGCCTGACAGATTCATAAGTGATTAAGCCTTATGATTAAATCTATCTTTCATGTTTTTCATATGCCTCAACAATATTTTGAACGACTTTATGCCTAACCACATCGGAGTAATTAAAATTTATAATACCTATACCCTCAATGCCATCAAGAACTTCCACAGCATGTTTAAGCCCTGACACTTTGTCTGTTGGCAGGTCTATTTGAGTAATATCTCCATTGATCACTGATTTAGAACCAAAACCCATGCGAGTAAGAAACATTTTCATCTGTTCAACAGTGGTATTCTGTGCTTCATCCAAGATAATAAAACTGTCATTGAGCGACCGACCCCTCATAAAAGCCAGTGGGGCCAACTCTATCGCCTTTCGTTCAATTAAATGGTTGACCTGATCAAAGCCTAGCATTTCATAAAGAGCGTCATACATTGGTCTAAGATAAGGATCAACTTTTTGGGAAAGATCACCGGGGAGAAACCCAAGTTTCTCGCCTGCCTCAACAGCGGGTCTAACTAAAACAATCTTGCTAACAACTTGTTTTTGCAGTGCTTCAATCGCAGCTGCAATTGCTAAGTAGGTTTTACCAGTTCCTGCTGGCCCTATTCCAAAACAGAGATCATTCTCCCTAATAGTTTTGATATAAATGGATTGATTTTTACCCTGGGTTTTAATTGCTCGCCTAGGTGTTTTAATATCTGGAGTCGGTTCCATATTTCCTTGTTCTTCATGATTTCCCATATATTTTCTTACTAATAAATGTATTTTCTTCTCTGATAAATTTTCATTGGTAGCGGTAATATATAAATCTTTGATGATTTTTTCACCTCTAATTAAATCCTTGGTTGACCCAGACAACAAGAAAATATTGCCCCTATTTTTAATCTCTATGCTTAGGGCCTTTTCAATAACCCGCAAGTTTTTGTCAAACACTCCCAGCAAGTTAGCTAAGATCTCATTGTCAGCTGCATCTATTTGAAATTCTGTGGTTTTCAAGTTAAACGACCCTCATTAATAAGTTTTAATGATATAGTCTCCCCCTAAGAGAATTAGGCAAAGCTTCTGTGATTGTCAAATCAATGAATTGGCCTATTAAATTTTCGGGACCATCAAAGTTAACCCAACGATTGTTTTCTGTTCTGCCTGCCAATTGCGTCTTTACTTTTTTAGATTTCTTTTCAACCAAAATCCTTTGGCTGGTCCCAACCATACTTTTGCTTATTTTCATCGCATTGGAAGAGATTTTTGCCTGCAATCGTTTCAACCTATCCAATTTCTCATCATAGCTCGTTGTATCTTCCATGGATGCGGCAGGTGTCTGTGGTCTGGGACTGAATATAAAACTAAAGGATTGATCAAAACCTATTGTTTCAATTAACGCCATAGTTTGTCTAAAATCATCTTCCGTTTCACCTGGGAATCCAACTATAAAATCTGAAGATATGCTGATATCAGGTCGCACTTTTTTAAGCTTGTTGATTTTGGCTATGTAAGTCTCAACAGTATGTTTTCTTTTCATCAACTCTAGGATACGATTTGATCCACTCTGCACGGGTAAGTGAAGAAAATTAGCTAACTTTTTATTGGAAAAAGATTCAATTAAATCGTGGCTAAACTGCAGTGGATGGGAAGTGGTAAAACGGATTCGATCTATATTCTCTATTGTTGTTACTTGGTCAATTAACTGTGATAATTTGATTCTCGCCCCTTCTGAATTTTTTGCCCGATAGGCATTTACATTTTGCCCCAAAAGTGTCACTTCTCTGACCCCCATTGAGGCCAAATGATTAATCTCATCAAGGATTTGTTCTGGAGGTCTACTGACTTCCAAGCCTCTTGTGTATGGAACAACACAAAAAGAACAAAATTTGCTGCAACCTTCGATAATCGTGACAAACGCAGAAGGCTTTATTAGGTTGGTTTTGGGTAGAAAATCAAATTTCTCTGTTTTGGGAAAACTAATATCCACGACCGAACGCCTTGATGCCACTACTTGATCATACATTTGAGGTAAACGGTGCAATGTTTGAGGACCAAAAACTATATCAACATAGGGTGCCCTCTTAACGATTGATTTGCCTTCTTGGCTCGCAACACATCCTCCAACACCGATAACAACATTGGGATTAGTTTTTTTATATACTTGCCATCTACCCAGTTGTGAAAAAACTTTTTCTTGTGGCTTTTCTCTTATAGAACAAGTATTTAAAAGTAATACACTGGCTTTTGATGGATCATCAGTGCGTTCCATATTTCTATCACTACACATGATATCGGCCATTTTATCGGCATCATATGCATTCATTTGACAGCCAAAAGACTTTATAAAGATCTTTCCAGACACAAGTATAAAATATAGGATTGTTAAAAGTGGCTAAAAGGGAATATCATCGTCAAAATCATCCGATGCAAATTCGGAACCACTGCGTTTTGGAGTACTAAAATTATCCGAGTTGGACGACGATGAGATGCGCTCGCCGAGCATTTGCATCTCATTGGCAACAATTTCAGTTGTCCAACGATCATTTCCTTCCTTATCTTCCCACTTTCTTGTTTGAAGTCTACCTTCCACATAAACTTGTGAACCCTTTTTTAGGTACTCACTCGCAATTTCTGCAAGACGCCCAAAAAAAACAACTCTATGCCATTCAGTTTCTTCATTGCTGTCGCCAGATTCTTTATTCTTCCATGCCCTAGTTGTTGCAATACTGATATTTGTGACTGCATTTCCATTGGGCATATAACGGGCATCTGGGTCAGCGCCCAAATTACCTAGTACAATTACCTTGTTTATTCCTCGTGCCATATTATTTCCTTGCCTTGACTAATGGTTCATTACTCGACTTCTTATTGTAAACAAAAAATTTGATGATTGTACTTTAGAACGTTAAAAAAATACCAGCATAGATTACCTGCATTTCTTTTGATCCAGAAGATTTCAAAGTTTCCGGTACAGAACTTGGTTCTTAGATAGAAAAAGATTTATCATGGAGTGTTTGGCAAAAATTTTAGAGTAAAAATATGCGGAATATTAGTATCAAAGGGGCAAAAACTCACAACTTAAAGAATATAAACCTGGAGTTGCCAAGAAACCAATTGATCATTTTCACCGGGCTCTCAGGATCTGGTAAATCCTCGTTGGCGTTTGACACCATTTATGCTGAAGGTCAAAGACGTTATGTAGAGTCTCTGTCTACATACGCCAGACAATTCTTGTCAGTGATGGAAAAACCAGATGTTGATTTGATTGAAGGATTGTCTCCAGCCATATCTATAGAGCAAAAAACCAATTCACACAATCCCAGGTCAACTGTCGGCACTGTAACTGAAATATACGATTACCTCCGTTTGCTCTATGCCAGAGCTGGAATTCCAAAGTGTCCTGAACACAAACGAAATCTAGGAATACAAAACATTAGTGAAATGGTTGATCAAATTTTACAAATACAGAAAGGATCAAAATTAATGCTCCTAGCACCGCTTATCAATGACAGAAAAGGAGAACATGCAGAGTTGCTGAAAACAATAAAGAGCAAGGGCTTCATCAGAGTCAGAATCAACCAAAAAGTTTACGCTATCGATCAATTGCCAAGCATTGATCCAAAGAAAAAACATACAATTGAGGTCGTTGTTGATAGATTTACGGTCAAGCCTGATATTGCTCTTCGACTAACTGAATCCTTTGCAACGGCTCTGGATTTGGCACAGGGTGTCACGAAAGTTGTACACCTAGAAAAAAATGCTTCAGAGTACTTATTTTCAGATAGATTTGCATGCCCTGTTTGTGGCTACTCCATTCAGGAACTTGAACCTAGAACATTTTCATTCAACAATCCTGCAGGGGCGTGTGAAACTTGTGAAGGTTTGGGTGTCGAACAATTCTTTAGTCCGCATTTGGTTATCAAAAATTCTAAATTAAGCATCGCAGAAGGTGCAATCAGAGGATGGGACAAAAGAAATTTTTATTACTTTCACTTGATCAGAAGGCTATCAAAACATTTTGATTTTGACATCGAAGTGCCTTTTGAATCTTACGATGAATCCATAAAAAAAACCCTTTTATATGGAAGTGGAAATGAAAAAATACAGTTTTATTACCCTGGAAGAAGAGGCAGAAAAATATCTAGAAAACATGTTTTTGAAGGCGTTATTCCAAACCTTGAGAGAAGATACAAAGAAACTGATTCACAGACTGTGAAAGATGCTTTGTCTAAGTTTATGAGTGTAAAAACTTGCAAAACATGCAACGGCGCTAGATTAAACATAGGTGCAAGAAACGTTTTGATCCAGAAAAAGAATATTGCTGATATCACCAAAATGAATATTGATGAAGCATTGATTTTTTTCGAACAACTGAACATCAGAGGCACTCGAGGTGAGATTGCAGCCAATATTATAAAAGAGATTTATGAGCGCTTACTTTTCTTATCCAACGTAGGCTTAAACTATCTTAATTTGGAACGAAGTGCGGAAACTCTCTCTGGTGGAGAATCTCAAAGAATCAGGCTAGCAAGTCAAATAGGATCAGGCTTAGTCGGGGTAATGTATATACTCGACGAACCAACCATAGGACTGCATCAAAGAGATAATAAAAGACTGATTTCAACTCTCACAAGATTAAGAGACCTCGGAAATACCGTCATTGTAGTCGAGCACGATGAAGAAGCCATTCGGTCGGGGGATTATATTGTCGATCTAGGACCTGGCGCTGGTAATGAAGGCGGTAAAGTTGTAAGTCAGGGGAGTATTGAGTGTCTTGAAAATGAACCACAATCGTTGACCGGTCAATATTTAAATGGAACAAAATCTATTGCAATACCGTTAAAAAGAGAAAACGTAAATAATAAAAAACTGATCAAAATAAACAACGCCAGAAAAAATAATTTAAAAGGTTTACATGTCAAAATTCCATTGGGTTTATTGACTTGCATTACAGGAGTTTCCGGGTCTGGAAAATCAAGTTTAATAAATGGAACTCTACACCCCCTAATGGTTTCAGAGCTGAATAAAAGGCCCAGTGAATACCTATCAGAAACCACCATTGACGGTTCTGAATATATTCAACGCATCATAAACATAAGCCAAAGTCCAATAGGAAGAACACCAAGGTCAAATCCGGCAACCTATACAGGGTTATTTACAGCAACCAGAGAATTGTTTGCTGCAACAGAAGAATCCAGATCAAGAGGGTACAAACCAGGACGTTTTAGTTTCAATGTGAAAGGCGGCAGATGTGAAACATGCCAAGGTGGTGGTGTAATTAAAGTTGAAATGAATTTCTTAGCAGACATTTATGTAATTTGTGATGCTTGTAAAGGAAAGCGCTTCAATAGAGAGACACTGGAAATAAACTATAAGGGGAAAAATATTTATGACATTCTTGAAATGACCGTTGATGAAGCTTATTCGTTCTTCATCAATATCCCAAGTATTAAAAATAAACTAAACACGCTTGTAGAAGTTGGCCTTGGATATATCAAGCTTGGTCAAAATGCCGTAACACTATCAGGCGGTGAAGCTCAACGTATTAAACTGTCCAAAGAACTTTCTAAAAGGGGGAATAGTGGCACCCTTTATCTCCTGGACGAACCGACAACTGGACTTCATTTTCATGACGTTAATCAATTACTTAAAGTACTCTTAAAGCTAAGAGATGATGGCAATACAGTAGTTGTTATTGAACACAATCTTGATGTTATAAAAACAGCAGATTGGATTATAGATCTCGGGCCAGAGGGAGGGGATAAGGGAGGAGAAATAATAGCCGTGGGCACACCCGAAACCGTTTCTAAATGTGAAAGATCTCATACAGGAGAGTATTTAAAAAACATTCTGTCACTGGCTTCAGACTAAAGATCCAATACCAACAACAGTTTTGATCTTTTTTAAATAAGAAGACGATAAATCTCTAGCTTTTTCTGCTCCTGCAGATAACACAGACTCAAGATAAGTTTGATCATCAATCAATTTCAAGTACTCTTCTTTGGGTCCTGAGAAAAGATCTTCTATATAAACAAACAGCTCCTCTTTAGCAGCACCCCATGCCATGCCCTGTTCTAATTGTTCTTTAAACAACAGAGATTCTTCTGGTTTCGAAATTGCATGGTAAATATCAAAAAGTGTGCAAGCTTCAGTTGATTTAGGCTCACCTGGCTCAAGAGAATTGGTTTTAATCTTCATGATTAATTTTCTCAACTCGTTGCTGCCTAAAAATAGGGGTACTGAGTTGTTGTAACTTTTACTCATTTTCCTACCATCCAAACCAGGCAATATAGCCGATGCTTTAGCTATTATCGCTTTAGGAACAACAAAAATATCACCATAGTGATGATTGAAGCGCTGCGCTACATCTCTGACCATTTCCATATGTTGTTTTTGATCTTGGCCTACAGGTACATCAGTTGCCTTAAACATTAGAATATCAGCAGCCATTAAAATTGGATATGAAAACAATGCCATGGAGATTCCCTTATCTGATTCGGATCCACCAGATTCTTCATTCAGTTGAACCACAGATTTATAAGCATGAGCCCTATTCATTAAGCCTTTAGCTGTAAATGTACTTAAAATCCACATAAGTTCTGGTATTTCAGGGATGTCAGATTGGCGATAAAAATAGGTCTTTTTGGTATCCAAACCAAGTGCCAACCATGTTGCAGCAACTTCCATGCAAGATTTTTTAACTTCTTTAGGGTCTTTATTTTTTACCAGTGAGTGGTAATCAGCAAGAAAATAAAAAGACTGTAAACCTTGCTCAAAACTTACCTCAATTGCTGGTCTGATAGCTCCAGCATAATTACCTAAATGTGGTCTCCCTGTGGTAGTTATTCCTGTCAGTATTGTTCTTTGATTCATGCTCTCAATCTTATCTAAAACATCTCAAACTATAATCATCATACATAGAATAACAAACCATTTAACTATCTGATTAAATAAAGATTAAGGGTTTTTTAGTATGTAACATCTTGAAAGCTGCATATGAAGTGCCATTGAAAAATAATAAATAATTCCGGTTTGGCAAAAAGAATCTCAGGAAAATTTTGGGGCTACAGCAACGGGAACAACCAAGATGAACAATGAAAAAAATACTAGTATTTAGTTATCATTTGTATTTTCATCGTTTTCAATTTCGTAGTCAGTTAATTGTATAAGAGCCATTGGTGCAGAATCACCAGGCCTGCTTCCTTTTTTTAGAATCCTTAAATAACCCCCAGGTCTATCCTTGAATCTGGGTCCTATTTCATTAAAAAGCTTACCGACTGCTGCTTTGTTTCTAATTTTATTAAACGCCCTTCTTCTCCTGGAAACATCATCTTCTTTAGCAAGTGTAATCAGGGGCTCTAACGTTCTCCTGAGCTCCTTAGCTTTGGATAAGGTAGTTGAGATTGACTCGTGTTCAATAAGAGACGCAGCCATGTTACGAAACATTGCTTTACGGTGACTGCTGTCTCTGCCCAGTCTTCTTCCTATTTTCTTATGTCGCATGACACCACCGAATCCTTACTGTGTTAACCTTCATTCTTATCTGCGTCTGCGTCGTCATCTGGCATTAATTCTTTGGGGGGCCAGTTATCTAATTCCATTCCTAATGACAATCCGTGGCTGCCCAAGACAGCTTTGATTTCATTTAAGGATTTCTTGCCTAGATTGGGTGTGCGTAATAATTCCACTTCTGTTTTCTGGACCAAATCGCCAATATAATGTGCATTCTCAGCCTTAAGACAATTTGCTGAGCGCACCGTTAATTCCAATTCATCCACAGGTCTTAACATAATCGGATCGATCAAAACTTCTTCTTCCTCTTGTTGTTGTTCTTGCACTCTGGTCAAGTCAACAAAAATACTCAGTTGATTTTGAAGAATAGCACCGGCATATTTTATTGCACTTTCAGGTTCAATTGTTCCATCTGTCTCCAATTCAACAATCAATTTATCAAGATCTGTTCTGTTTTCAACACGAGCAGATTCTACCGTATAACTTACTGTTTTTATTGGGCTGAAAGATGCATCTAGTTTTAACAGACCAATAGTTTCATCGATATCATCCTTTCCTTTGTTTGTTACAACTGGTCTATAACCAGTCCCTTTTTCAACCGTCAATTGCATGTTTAGTTCTTTATCAGAATTAATTGTGGCAATGTGGTGATCGGGGTTTACAATCACGACATCCTGGTCAACTTGGATATCACCGGCTGTTATTTCTCCAGGACCTTTTTTACTGATAACAAATTCAGCGTGATCACGGGTTTGTAGATTAATTGCAACATTCTTTAGATTAAGAAGTATTTCAACCACATCTTCCTGAACTCCATCAATCGTTGTGTATTCATGAAGTACACCATCTATCTGGACTTCTGTAATTGCAAAACCAGGTAAGCTGGACAACAATACCCTTCTCAAAGCGTTCCCCAGTGTGTAACCAAAACCTCTTTCAAAAGGTTCGATGGATACTTTTGAGTGAAGCTCATACTTTGATTCGAGTTTGATTACCCTCGGGCTGAGTAGGTCCAAAACGATTTCTTCTTTTTCAATCTCTTCCACTACTGTTTCTATTTGCTCTACCATATTACGATTCTCCCTATTATTTAGAGTAAAACTCTACAACCAAATTCTCATTGATATCGGGTAAAATATCATCCCTGTCGGGTATGGATTTTACTATTCCAGAGAATTTCTTTTCATCTACTTGCAACCATTCACAAATCCCTAACTGAGTTGCCATTTTCATTGCGTTCTTGATCCTTAGTTGGCTTTGCGCCTTCTCGATTACTCCTATCTCATCATTTGCTGAGACTTGGTAGGATGGAATATTAACAACAGTACTGTTAACGGTAATTGTTTTATGGCTGACTATTTGTCGTGCTTCAGCTCTTGTAACTGCAAACCCCATCCTGTAAACCATATTATCCAAGCGGCATTCCAACAACTTGAGAAGGTTCTCTCCTGTTGAACCTTTAATCTTTGCTGCTTTTTTATAATAGTTTCTGAACTGTTTTTCTAATATTCCATACATTCTTCTCAACTTTTGCTTTTCTCTTAATTGAACACCATAACCAGACAGTCTTTCCCTTCTGGATCCAAGCCTCGATCCAGGGGGAGTGTTAAGTTTGCATTTATCTTCCAGTGGTCTAATACCACTTTTAAGAAACAGGTCAGTACCTTCTCTTCTAGATAATTTGCATTTTGGTCCTAAGTATCGTGCCATAATTACTTTACACTCTTCTTTGTTTTGGGGGTCTGCATCCGTTGTGTGGGATGGGAGTAACATCCTCGATGCTACTTATGTTGAGGCCGATTGAATTCAATGCACGTAAGGCTGAGTCTCTTCCTGGTCCCGGTCCTTTGACTTTAACATCAATATTTTTTAATCCCAATGCCTTAGCAGCAGTACCAGCTTTTTCAGCCGCCACTTGTGCTGCAAATGGAGTGCTTTTTCTTGACCCTCTAAAACCTGAACCTCCGGCAGTCGCCCACGACAAAGTATTTCCAGCTCTGTCGGTAATTGTCACGATTGTATTGTTAAAAGAAGCATGGATATGTGCGATACCATCGGTAATATTCTTTTTTACTTTTTTCATAGTATTCTGCGTTGTAATTAATATGTCCCTTTTAGGCTCTCATTGGTTTTCTAGGACCCTTCCTAGTCCTGGCATTTGTTTTACTTCTCTGTCCACGAACAGGCAAACCTCTTCTGTGCCTTATACCTCGATAACAGCCTAAATCCAGTAAGCGTTTAATATTTGTTGAGATTTCTCGTCTAAGATCGCCCTCTACGTTTAGGTTTATTATTGCCGTTCTAAGTGATTCCAATTCTTGTTCAGATAGATCACTAACTTTGGTATCACCGGATATAGCTAGAGTTTTACAAAGACTATTAGCCAGAGAATTACCGATGCCAAAAATGTAAGTTAGTGAAATTCTCACATGCTTGTTATCTGGTATATTTATTCCTGCAATCCTTGCCATGTTTTGTCTATCCTTGTCGTTGTTTATGCCTTGGGTTCTTACATACAACCCTGAGAACACCTTTTCGGCGAACTATTTTGCAGTTTCGACAAATTCTTTTTACTGATGCTCTTACTTTCATACCAACCTACATTCGTTTACTTTAACTGCCCACTTTTACCATATCCCCTGAGATTTGCTTTTTGTAACAGGCCTTCATACTGTTTTGACATCATTAATGCCTGCATTTGTGCCATAAAATCCATGGACACAACTACAATAATTAACAATGACGTTCCACCAAAATAAAATGGGACTCTGTAGTAGAGAATCATGAATTCTGGCAAAAGGCAGACGGACACTATATACAATCCGCCCCAAAATGTTAACCTTGTTAGCACTTTATCTATGTATTGAGCTGTTTGGTGTCCAGGTCTAATTCCAGGCATGAATGCTCCTGATCGCTTCAAATTATCTGCTGTTTCTTTTGAATCAAAGACCAAGGCAGTATAGAAGAAACAAAAAAACATGATCAGAGATGCATACAACATAATGTAAATAGGTTGACCAGGTGTTAATTTAGCAGCAATATTTTGCATCCAATCAAAACCTTCAGAAGTACCAAACCAACTGGCAATTGTAGCTGGAAATAATATGATACTGGAAGCAAATATTGGTGGAATAACCCCAGACATATTGATCTTAAAGGGCAAATGTGTTGACTGACTTTGGTATAACTTCCTTCCTTGTTGCCTTTTTGCGTAATTGACAGGAAGTCTCCTTTGCCCTCTTTCTATGAAAACGACAATAGCAGTAACTGCGAGAACTAACATTAGAAGAATTAGGACTATTGCTGGGGAAAGTTCACCAGTGTTTGCTAATTCGAGTGTTCCCCCAATTGCTGACGGAAGACCGGAAATAATGCTGGCTAAAATAATCATTGAAATACCATTACCTAGTCCTCTTTCCGTAATTTGCTCACCTAACCACATCAGAAACATTGTTCCTGTCACCAAGCTAATACATGCAGTGAAAACAAAATTGAAACCGGGATTCACAACCACACCTTGATTTTGTAATGCAACGGATGCACCTATAGATTGAAATCCTGCTAAGACCACAGTCCCATATCTTGTAAATTGAGTTATTTTTTTCCTACCTGATTCCCCTTCTTTCTTCAATTGTTTCAGTGAAGGAACCGTCACACTCGCCATTTGCATAATGATGGAACATGAAATATACGGCATAATTCCTAAGGCAAGAATACTTAAGCGCTCTAAAGCACCGCCAGAAAACATATTAAACATGCTAAGAATAGTCCCGGATTGGTCTTGGAAGAAATTTTGCAAAGCATTTGGATCAATACCAGGAACTGGAATGTATGTTCCTATTCTATAAACAACTAAGGCACCTACCAGAAATAACAAACGCTGGCGTAACTCGGTAAAACGAGTTATTTCCCCGAAAGCAGATGCTGGACTTGTTATGCCTGATTTTGCCATATTTAATCTATTACCTTACCGCCTGCATTTTCGATTGCTTCTTTAGCTTTTACAGTGATAAGTAAACCCTGAATTGTTAGTGCTTTATTCACTTCACCAGTTGCAATAACTTTTATACTTTCAGCAGACCTTGGAACGATATTTGCGTTTTTTAAAGCATCCAAATCAATGATTTCTTCTTCTACCTTGGCCAAATCATTGAGACGAACTTCGTAAGTGTTTTGCAGTTTCCTGGAGGCAAATCCCCTTTTAGGCAGTCTTCTGTGTAAGGGCATTTGACCTCCTTCAAAACCAACTTTATGAAAACCACCAGATCTTGATTTCTGCCCTTTGTGCCCCCTGCCCGCTGTTTTACCCAATCCAGCTGCATGGCCTTTACCCTTTCTACTCTTAGTAAATTTGCTGCCTATCTTGGGTTGAAGAGTATTGAGTCTCATTTCAAAGCTCCTCTACATTAACTAGGTATCTGATTTTATTAACCATTCCTAAATTTTCAGGAGTAGCATCAAGCTCAACAACTTGGTTGATCTTTTTCAAACCAATACCTGCAATACAAGCCCTATGCTTCTTGATCCTACCAAACTGACTCTTTACCAATTTGACGCGTAGTTTTTTGACTTTTTTATTCATAAAATTATCTAGCTAAAAGTTCTTGAAAGAGGTATACCTCTCCTTTTTGCAACACGTTCTGGTGAACGTATGTGGTCAAGTGCGTTAATTGTTGCTCGAACTAAATTGATAGGGTTTCTCGAACCATAGCTCTTCGCCAACACATTTCTTATGCCCACACATTCAAAAACCGCACGCATAGCTCCACCGGCAATTATTCCTGTTCCATCTGCAGCTGGCCGCATAAAAACCTTCGATGCCCCATGCTTTCCGGTTGTCTCATAATAAATTGTCTCTTTATTAAGAGCCACTGAATGCAAATTTTTTCTTGCTGTTTGCATCGCTTTCTGAATGGCCAATGGAACCTCTTTCGCCTTGCCATACCCCATTCCAATTTTGCCCTTGCCGTTGCCAACAACTGTTATTGCTGTAAACCCGAATTGCCGTCCTCCTTTAACCACTTTAGCCACTCGATTTACTGCAACTAGTTTTTCAATCAATTCTTCATTATTTCTTCCAACATTGATCATTTTTCTCAGCCTCTTAAAATTTCAACCCATTTTCTCGTGCAGCTTCTGCTAATGCTTTTACTCTGCCATGAAACATAAATCCAGATCTATCAAACGCCACGATTTCAACCTTTGCTTTTTTAGCTTTTTGTGCGATAACTTTTCCGACTATTTCTGCGGCCTCTATATTTCCTGTTTTACCGTTCTTTAATGATTTCTTGACCTCTGTCTGCAAGGTTGATGCAGAGGCAATAATGGTATTATTCTCAGGAGAGATAATTTGGGCATACATATGCTTTGGTGTTCTATGCACACTTAAACGATATGCTTGCAGTTCCCTGATTTTAGCCCTGGTTTTTTTACATCTTCTTTTTCTTTTTAATAGTTTCGGAATCATAATTTCACCTATCTACCTACACTTGCTTCTTTGTTTCCTTGAGAGATATCTGTTCACCTTGGTATCTAACCCCTTTTCCCTTATACGGTTCAGGTGGTCTAAGTGACCTGATCTCTGCAGCAACTTGCCCAACTTTTTGTTTATCAATCCCCTTGATTGTAATTTCAGTTCGGGACGGAGTTTGTATTTCAATCTCATCAGGGATCTTGTAAACCACAGGATGCGAGAATCCTAATGTCAAGTTGACTTTCTTGTCTTGAATACTTGCTCTATACCCAACTCCTACTAATTCCAATTTTTTTTCATACCCTTCTGAAACACCAATAATCATGTTATTAATTAAGCTTCTAAAGGTGCCTGCAGCTGCTTTCGAAAATTTTGAGTTCGATGTGGGTTGAACATTGAATGAACTTTCGTGGATGCTTACAGCCACTTCAGAAATTAAATCCAATCGAAGCTCACCCTTTTTACCCTTGACTTCAATACTCTCATTATCTTGTATTAAAACATCAACTGAATCAGGAAATTGGACTGGTTTTTTTGCTTTACTCGACATGATCATATTCATAAAATCAGGCAACAAAACACAAGATTTCTCCACCCTCACCTTGTTCTCTTGCCTCTCTATCACTCATAATACCCTTAGAGGTTGAAACTATTGCAATACCTAAGCCTCCCATGACTTGGGGTAGCTGGTTTTTGGGTTTATAAATTCTAAGACCAGGTCTACTGACTCTGTGTATTTTTTCAATCACAGGACTGCCCTCGTAGTATTTCAAATGTATATTCAAATCTTTTTTACTGTTTCCCATTTCTTCTTCCTCAAACCCTTTGATATAACCTTCCCTAAGCAAAACTTTTGCAATGTTAACCTTCATTTTAGATGAAGGCATAACAACCGATGTTGCTTTTATTTTATGCGCATTCCTTATTCGAGTTAGCATATCTGCTATTGGATCAGTCATTGTCATATTAATTTCTCTTTTACCAACTTGCTTTGTGTAAACCAGGAATATTTCCTTCCATTGCCTGTTCCCTTAATGTAGTTCTTCCTAGCCCAAATTTTCTATAAAACCCTTTCGGTCTACCGGTAACAACACATCTGTTTCTCAGTCTAACTGGGCTGGCATTTCTTGGTAACTTTTGCAATTTCACCCTTGCTGCTCTTTTCTCTTCAGGGGTCGCGTTTGAGTCTGATAAAATTTTCTTCAACACACGCCTTTTAGCCACAAAACGCTCAACTGTTTTAACTCTTTTCAATGCCCTTTCTACTAGTGCTTTACGTGCCATGTGTATCTCGTTTACTGTTTTATCGGAAAATTAAAAGCTTGCAATAAGGCTAAAGCCTCAGCATCACTGTTTGCAGATGTTGTAATTGTTATGTCTAACCCTCTGATTGTATCGATATTATCAAAATCAATTTCTGGAAAGATTATTTGCTCCTTTACCCCTATAGAATAATTTCCAGTGCCATCAAATGATTTTTTATCTAGACCCCTAAAATCCCTAACTCTAGGTAATGCAATGTTGATTAATCTATCTAAAAACTCATACATTCTGGTCTTCCTTAAAGTGACTTTGCAGCCAATGGGAAACCCTTCCCTGATTTTATATGATGCTACAGATTTTTTTGCCTTGGTAATTATGGGTTTCTGACCGGCTATTTTTTCAAGGTCATTTTGGGCTTTTTCAATAGCTTTCTTATCCCCCACAGCTTTACCAACACCCATATTTAATGTAATTTTCTGAACTTTTGGAACTTGCATAGAGTTACTGTACCCCAACTCTTTTTGCAGCACGGGTACTATTTCTTTTAAGTATTTTTCTTTAATTCCTAACATTTTTAATAATAATTTATATATCCACTACTTCATTATTGGATTTAAAGAATCTCACTTTTCTACCATCTTCCAAAATCCTAAAGCCCACTTTGTCACCTTTTTTGGTTATGGGATTGAACAACATTACATTTGATACATGGATTGGCATTTCCTTTTCAATGATTCCTGATACTTCGCCTGTGTTTGGATTTCCTTTTTGATGTTTTTTTACAAGGTTTAAGTTTTCAATAAGAACTTTCCTATTTTTAATTACTTTTATAACTTGTCCTCGGCGTCCCTTATCCTTGCCTGTCAAAACAATTACTTCGTCTCCTTTTTTGATTTTATTCAACTTTATTTTTCCCAACTAAATAACTTCTGGTGCAAGAGAAATTATCTTAAGATAATTTATGGCCCTTAGTTCTCGTGTTACTGGCCCAAAGACTCTAGTTCCTATTGGTTCTCTTTTGCTGTCTAGAAGTACAGCAGCATTGCCATCAAAACGGATTAGTGATCCATCAGGTCTTCGAACTCCATGTTTTGTTCTTACAACCAAAGCATTATAGATATCCCCTTTTTTTACCTTACCCCTTGGTATCGCGTCTTTAACAGTCACTTTAATAACATCGCCAATTTGGGCATACCTTTTCCTAGAACCTCCCAAAACCTTTATGCACAGAACTTTTCTAGCTCCACTGTTATCTGCAACACTCAATACTGTTTCTGCTTGTATCATTTATTTCTTCTTCCTCTTTATCCTTCCCGGATGATCTTTCTTAAAGACCACGATTTTCTTTTGGATATTGGATGTGACTGTATTAAAGAAACGGTGTCACCTACCTTCGAAGCATTGTCTTCATCATGAGCCATCAACTTGGTGGTCTTAAAGATAAACTTGTTGTAAAGCGGATGTTTAATTCTCCTTTCTATTTCGACACTGATAGTTTTATCCATAGAAGTACTGACAACCCTGCCAGTGACGGTGGATTTTTTGGATGTTTTTTCTACTTTCTTAGTCATTATTTTGTTTTTCTTTCATGATGGTTTTTATTCTTGCAATATTTTTTCTAACCTTCTTAAATTCAGTAGATTTGGCCAATTGTCCTGTAGCTGCTTGCATCTTCAGTTTAAACTGCTCCTCCAATAGATCTTCCAACAACAACTTTAAATCGGATGTATTTTTCATTCTTATTTCTTGTAGATCAATCATATGATTTTCCTAGTCACAAACTTGGTATCAACCGGTAACTTAGCTGCGGCTAATTTAAGTGCTTCTTTTGCTAAATTCTCATCAACACCGCTCATCTCGTAGAGAATCCTGCCCGGTTTGATTTGTGCAACCCAGTATTCAACATTACCCTTACCTTTGCCTTGGCGAACTTCCAGAGGTTTTTTTGTGATAGGTTTGTCTGGAAATATCCTTATCCAAATCTTACCTTCCCTTCTGATGTGCCTTGTCATCGCTTTTCTTGCAGCTTCAATTTGGCGAGCCGTTATCCTTCCACGATCAGTAGCTTTGAGGCCATATTCACCGAAAGAAACTTTATTTCCCTGAGATGCCAAGCCTCGGTTTTTACCTTTCATTTGTTTTCTGTATTTTGTTCTCTTTGGTTGCAGCATGTAAAAATCCTCTGTTAGTCAGCTTGTTTCTGCTTTCTCAACTTCACCTCTAAAAATCCAAACTTTCACTCCAATTATTCCATAGGTCGTTTTTGCTTCTGCAACACCATAATCAATATCAGCCCTAAGTGTGTGCAATGGAACTCTGCCTTCTTGGTACCATTCTGATCTTGCGATCTCTGCACCATTAAGCCTGCCGGCAACTTTCACTTTAATTCCCTCAGCACCTAATCTCATTGTGTTAGTGACAGCTCTTTTCATTGCTCGTCTGAAAAGAACACGTCTTTCCAGCTGTTGGGTAATTGAAGCAGCCACAAGCCTTGCATCCAACTCAGGTTTTTTAATTTCATTAATATTAAGATGGATATTATTTATTGGTGTATTCAGTAACTTTCCTAACCCCAATCTTAATGCTTCAATTCCCTCTCCCTTTTTACCAATTACAATTCCTGGTCTTGCAGAATGAATTGTGATCGTTATTTTTTCTGAACTCCTTTCTATTTCAATCCTACTGGTAGCAGCATCTTTCAATTTTTCACCTAAGGTCTTTCTAATTAGAAAGTCATGGTGAACATTTATTGGAAAATCAGCTGAGTTAGCGAACCACTTGGATAACCAGTCCTTACTGATTCCCAATCTCATACCTATTGGATGTACTTTCTGTCCCATAATTTTTAATCGTCCGATAGTTCTATAGTTATGTGGCTATTTCTTTTAAGGATTCTGGTGCCTCTGCCTCTTGCTCTTGCACGAAATCTTTTAATAGTAGGTGCTTGATCAGCATATGCTTGTGAGATTTTTAAATCATCAAGATCCGCACCGAAATTATTTTCGGCATTTGCAACAGCTGATTCCAAAACCTTAGCTATTATCCTAGCTGCTTTCTGAGGCATAAATTTTATTGTTCTTAAAGCATGTAAAACTTCATTTCCTCTAATTACATGCATTATTAATCGACATTTCTGTGGAGAAATTCTGGCATATTTTAATGTTGCAGATACTTTCATATCACAACCTTTCCTTGGTTTTCCTGTCACCAGAGTGAGTTCTGAACGTTCTAGTAGGTGCAAACTCTCCCAATTTATGACCAACCATATTTTCAGATATCAGAATTGGAATATGCTCTCTTCCATTATGCACAGCAATTGTCATTCCCACCATTTCAGGAATAACCATCGACCTTCTTGACCAAGTTTTTATTCTCACTCTTCCACCTTGAGCTATTGCTGCATCAACTTTTTTTTGGAGATGTAAATCTACAAATGGTCCCTTTTTTATTGATCTTGGCATTGCTATTTATCCACTATCTTTTATTTCGTTTTCTCACGATAAATTTATTCGTAGTTTTTTTCTTTGATCTTGTTTTATAGCCTTTTGTAGGGACGCCCCATGGTGAAACTGGATGTCTGCCGCCTGACGTTTTCCCTTCTCCTCCTCCATGAGGATGGTCAACTGGGTTCATAGCAACTCCTCTAACTGTTGGCCTAACTCCTCTCCATCTGTTAGCACCAGCTTTACCAAGTTTTCTAAGGTTATGTTCCGAATGACCTACTTCTCCTATAGTTGCTCTACATGCTGTTAAAACTTTTCTGACTTCGCCTGATTTTAGGCGGAGAGTAGCATAATTACCCTCTCTTGCTAATAACTGAGCACTTGAACCAGCGGACCTTGCTATTTGTGCACCTTTTCCTGGTTTCATTTCAACGCAGTGCACAACGGTACCAATAGGGATGTTTAACAAAAGCATGCTATTGCCAGTAGATAAAGACACTTTATCTCCAGAGATAATAGTGTTTCCAACACTGAGTTTTTTTGGAGCAATAATGTATCTTCTTTCTCCATCTTGATATAAAACCAATGCAATATGGGCACTTCTATTGGGATCGTATTCAATTGTCTCTATTCTTCCCTGAATGTCATCTTTGTTTCGCTTAAAATCAATCGTTCTATAAAGCCTCTTATGTCCTCCACCTTTATGTCTGGTGGTCATTCTTCCATAATTATTTCTACCTCCAGTTTTTTTCAGTCCTGAAACAAGAGGCTTATGTGGTTCACCTTTATGAAGATTATTTGTTTTGATATTTAGAACAAATCTTCTTCCAGGAGAGGTTGGTTTTGTCTTTATTAACGTCATAACTTTCCCTATTAAACATCAACTCCCATAAGATCTATATCTTGTCCTTCAGACAAAATTATGTAAGCTTTTTTCCAATCTTTTGTTGTTCCAGTTCTCATGCCAGTTCTTTTTTTCTTGCCTTTTACTGATACAGTCTTCACTGCAGAAACTTTTACATTAAATAATTTTTCTACTGCTTTTTTTATTTGTGCTTTATTCGAATCTGGTCTAACTCTGAAAGCTATTTGTTTATTCTTTTCATTCAAATTTGTTGTTTTCTCAGAAATATGAGGTGCTATCAGCACTGATCTAATTTGGTCGTGTCTTATTTTGTGGCTCATTGCAATGTGCTCTCTATCTCTGCAAGAACCTTAGAATCCATCAACACATAATCAAATTTAATTAGGCTGACAGGATTCATCTTATCTAGAGTAATAACTTCTACATTGGGTATGTTTCTCGATGCCAACTTAATGTTTATCTCTAGTTCCTTCAGAATGATTAAAACGTTTTCCAATTCCAATTTTTCTAATAAACCAATCATAAATTTAGTTTTTGGTTCTTCTATAGTAATTTCATCAATAACTATTAATCTGTTTTCTCTTGCTAAGGCTGAAAGTATTGACTTCAATGCAGACTTGAGAGCCTTTTTATTTATTTTCTTGTGATAAGTTTTATTGGTTGCAGCAAATGTCTTGCCGCCTCCAACCCACAAAGGACTTCTTATTGTTCCTGCTCTAGCCCTTCCAGTACCTTTTTGCTTCCAGGGTTTCGCTCCACCTCCTCTCGCAGCAGATCTATTTTTTTGAGCTTTGGTTCCAGCCCTGGAATTTGTGAGATAAGATGTAACCGCTTCATGAATTAGTGCTTCATTGAAAGGCACTTCAAATATCGAACTTGATAGCTCAATATTCTTTATCTTCTCTTTATTCTGACTTATAAGATCAATTTTCATAGTAATCAGGCCTGTTCACTATCTACTTGATCCGAATCAATGGACTGCTTTTGCTCAGATTTGGATCTGTTTTCTACAATTTCTGGCTGGGCTTCTGAGGATGTTTCTGGAGTTTCTGGCTGGGCTTCTGAGGATATTTCTGGGATTTCTGGCTGGGCTTCTGGTGGTGTTTCTTGAGTTTCTGGCTGGTCTTCTTGATCTAATGTCCCAAAAATTTCTCTGTCGATCTTTTTTGATTTTGTTGCCGGGGTAACAATCAAATCAGAATTTACATGTCCAGATACAGAGCCTTTGATAAACAATAGATTTCTCTCTTCATCAATTTCAATAACTTCAAGATTCTGTATTGTTCTTCTAACATTACCCATATGCCCTGACATTTTTTTGCCTTTGAATACTCTTCCGGGAGTTTGGTTTTGGCCAATTGACCCTGGTGCCCTGTGTGCAAGAGAATTACCATGCGTCGCATCTTGCATGCTGAAATTATGTCTTTTTATTACTCCTGCAAATCCTTTGCCGATAGTCTTACCAACAACATCAACCCGCTCACCTTTGTTGAAGTAATTAACTTTAATTTCTTTACCAGTTTCAACTTGCTCTAATTCATGATCATCAACTCGAAACTCGTGGAGTGTGGCTCTTGGGGTAATATTACTCTTGCTGAATTGCCCCTGTACCGGTTTGGTTATCTTTGAAGATGCTTGGTTTGTGGTAACTTGGATAGCATTATAGCCATCCGATTCTAGTGTTTTAATTCTATTTATCTGGTTGGGATGTGCTTGGATAATAGTAACCGGTACAGACTTGCCATCGTCCGTAAAAACTCTTGTCATCCCGCATTTTTTTCCAATGATCCCAATCATTCTGATTTTTTACAAAAATTTTGTCCTTGTTTATAATCTTATCTTCCATTCAAATAATTTGATTCCTAATTTAACTTAAGTTATTGTTTTACAAAGGTTTACAACAAATAAAACAATTACAAACTAAGCTAACGAATGGTACGCATGCCTGCAAGTACGAAACTCACCAAAACAGGCCTACAATTCTTTTCAATTTATAGGCTGAAATCGTTGGGGAATTATATCAATTTTTAATATCAGTTCAATTTTATTTGAACATCAACACCAGCAGGTAATTCAAGCTTCATCAGAGCATCCACGGTTTTATCATTTGGATTAATGATCTCCATCACTCGCTTATGAGTTGTGAGCTCATATTGATCTCTGGCATCTTTGTTTACATGTGGCGATATCAGCAATGTAAACCTCTCCCTTGAAGTAGGCAGAGGTATTGGGCCAGAGATAGCAGAACCCGTTCTTTTCACCGTTTCAACTATTTCTGCAGTAGAGGTATCAATCAGCTTGTGATCGAATGATTTTAATCTGATTCTAATTGACTGAGAATTTGCCATGATTAACTTCCTGTCCCAGATAATACTTCATTGTGCTTCTTTGGTGCTTCACTGTATTTGGAAAATTCCATTGTGTAGGTAGCCCTACCTTGACTCATTGATCTTAAATCAGTGGCATATCCAAACATTTCAGCAAGCGGCACCTCGGCCCTTATAATTTTACCAGCAGGTGATTCATCCATGCCTTGCAGTATACCTCTTCTTCTATTCAAATCACCGTTTACATCACCCATATAATTTTCAGGCGTTACAACTTCTACGCTCATAACTGGCTCCAATAGCACTGGATTGGCTTTCAAAGCACCTTCTCTAAAAGCCATAGAGCCAGCAACTCTAAAGGAAACTTCGCTAGAATCAACAGCATGAAAAGAGCCATCATATAAACTTACTTTTACATCCACCACCGGGAAACCTGTAATAACTCCATTTGTCATTTGCTCTTGGATGCCTTTGTTTACCGCAGATATAAACTCTTTTGGAATCGCTCCACCCTTTATATCATTAATAAATTCATATCCTTCACCAGGTTTTTGGGGCTCCATTCTGATATAAACATGCCCATATTGGCCACGGCCACCCGTTTGTCGAACAAATTTCGCTTCCTGATTAACAGATTTTCTAATTGTTTCTCTGTAAGCCACCTGGGGCCTTCCTATATTTGCTCCAACCTTAAATTCACGGGATAGTCTGTCAACTATAATATCCAGATGTAGTTCTCCCATGCCTGAGATAATTGTCTGACCTGACTCTTCATCAGTTGCAACCTTGAATGAAGGGTCCTCTTTTGCCAACTTTTGAAGTCCAATACTCATCTTGGATTCGTCTTCAGTTGATTTAGGTTCTAGGGCAACAGAAATAACGGGATCTGGAAATTCTATTTTTTCCAAAGTAATTATATTCTTTCGATCTGACAAAGTGTCGCCCGTGGTAACATTTTTCAACCCAACAGCAGCAGCAATATCACCTGCCCTGACCTCCTTAATTTCTTCTCTTGAATTTGCGTGCATTTGAAGGATTCTTCCGATTCTTTCTTTTTGAAATTTCAAAGGATTGTATATTGTATCCCCTGAATGCAAGACCCCAGAATAAACTCTAAAAAATGTGAGATTACCGACATATGGATCATTGGCTATTTTAAACGCCAATGCTGAAAAGTTTTCACTATCATCTGCTCTTCTAGTGCCTTGAGATCCATCTTCAAGAATTCCAGTGATGGGTGGTTTATCTAAGGGTGAAGGCAAAAATTCAATTACGGCATCCAACATTGCTTGGATACCCTTGTTTTTAAAAGCAGCTCCACAAATTACTGGAACTATTTCACCACTTAATGTTCGAGTCCTAAGACCAGTTATGATTTGATTTAGGTCTAAATCCCCGTTTTCTAAATAATGATCAAGAATTTCCTCTGATGCTTCTGCAGCTGACTCGATCATCTTGTCACGCCAGACTTTGCAAATAGCAGTCATATTTTCTGGTACATCTTCTTCAAAATAAGTTGCCCCAAGGTCTTCATCATTCCATTTTATGGCCTTCATTCTAATTAGATCTACTACTCCAGAGAAATTATCTTCTGAGCCAATAGGAAGCTGGACTGGAACTGGATTGGATCCCAAACGTTGCTTAATTTGCTCAACTACTCTTAAAAAATCAGCACCAGCTCTATCCATTTTATTAACAAAAGCTAACCTTGGGACTGAGTATTTGTTAGCTTGTCTCCAGACTGTTTCAGATTGAGGCTCAACTCCTCCGACTGCGCAAAAAACCGCAACTGCACTATCTAAGACTCGAAGAGATCTCTCAACTTCAATAGTAAAATCAACATGCCCAGGCGTGTCGATTATATTGATTCGGTGCCGATCATATTGTTGATCCATTCCTTGCCAAAAACATGTGGTTGCAGCTGAAGTAATTGTAATACCTCTTTCCTGTTCTTGCTCCATCCAGTCCATTACGGCATTACCGTGATGTACTTCACCTATCTTGTGAGAAATACCGGTATAGAACAGAATTCTTTCGGTAGTTGTAGTTTTTCCGGCATCTATGTGAGCCATAATACCGATATTTCTGTATCTCTCTATTGGTGTCTTTCTTGCCACAACTTGCTTCCTGAGTTCTTTATTATTCAGCACTTACCAACGGTAATGGGAAAACGCCTTGTTTGCTTCTGCCATTCTGTGAGTCTCTTCTTTCTTTTTGATCGTAATTCCACGATTATTAGAGGCATCCAAGAGTTCATAGGCAAGTTTGGTTTTCATGTTTTTTTCACTTCTGGAACGAGCTGCTTCTATAAGCCATCTCATGGCCAAGGCTTCTCTTCTCTCATGCCTAACTTCGACTGGAATTTGGTATGTGGCACCTCCAACTCTCCTCGATCTGACTTCAACAACCGGTTTAAGTTTCTCTAGGACTTCTGCAAATAATTCTGGTGCCTTTTCCAGTGGTTCCCCAAGTTTTTGAACAAATGTTTCCAATGCATCATAGACAATGGTTTCTGCAATAGATTTCTTTCCATCTTTCATGACCACATTTATAAATTTTGCCAACAACCGACTTGAATACTTTGGCTCAGGCAATATTTCTCTTTTATCAGCTCTTGTTCTTCTTGACATAATTAGTTCCTGGGCTTCTTAGTCCCATATTTTGATCTGGAGTGTTTTCTGTCATTAACTCCAGAACAATCCAGAGTGCCTCTAATTACATGATATCGAACACCTGGTAAATCTTTGACTCTGCCACCTCTTATTAAAACCACCGAATGCTCCTGAAGATTATGACCCTCACCACCTATGTAGCTGGTAACCTCATAACCATTGGTTAACCTGACTCTTGCAACTTTTCGTAAGGCAGAATTTGGTTTTTTTGGTGTGGTCGTGTAGACACGAGTACACACTCCCCGTTTTTGAGGCTTCCCTTCTAGGGCAGGCACTTTGTTTTTATCCACTTTCCTCTTCCTAGGTTTTCTTACAAGTTGATTAATCGTTGTCATAATTGCTTATATCTTAAATAAATTGTTCTGGATTCTATTCCTGTCTACAAAAAGCTGTCAAGTTATTTCATCAGCTTATTGGGCTCCCATTTGATTTAGATCTTGCTCTGGAGACTCTTCCAAATCTCTTAAGCCTTTGGCGAACTCTTCTTCAGCGATCGCTGTTTCATCAATTTCTTGAACAAATCCTGTTCCGGCTGGAACCAACCTGCCAACAACAACATTCTCTTTTAACCCTCTTAATTTATCCACGCTGCCTCTTACTGCAGCTTCAGTTAATACTCTGGTCGTTTCCTGGAACGATGCAGCTGATATAAAAGATGTAGTTGCCAAAGAAGCTTTGGTAATCCCCATGAGAATAGGTCTGTAAGTAGCAGGTTCCAGATCTTCTGCTTGCATTGTTTCATTAACTACCAACAGATCAGATTTGTTAATTTGCTCTTTATTTAGAAATGCAGTATCGCCTGGATTTTCAACTTCCACTACTCTCATCATTTGTCTGATAATAACTTCAATATGTTTGTCGTTAATTGGTACCCCTTGTAATCTATAAACATCTTGAACTTCCTTAACTAAATACTCTGAAAGTGCTTGTACACCTTGTATTTCAAGTATGTCGTGCAAGCTTAATTCACCATCGGCTATGATTTCCCCTTTTGCTATGCTTTCACCCTCATAAATATTTAATCTCCGAGTTTTAAGAATAAGCTCTTCATGGACATCGCCATCTTCAGTGGTTATTACGAGTCTAACTTTTCCTTTTGTTTCTCTGCCAAAACTTGTTATACCACTGTATTTCGCCAGGATTGCAGCGTCTTTTGGTTTTCTTGCTTCAAATAAATCTGCCACTCTAGGCAAACCCCCTGTTATATCGATTGTTTTGGAAGATTCCAATGGTATTCTTGCAATCACATCGCCTGCACTGATTTTCGAACCGTCAGTTGCCCTAATAATTGCTCCAGATGGAAACGCATAAATTATGGGCGTCTCAGTACCACTAAAAAATATTGGTTTCCCCTTCGCATTATGCAATCTTGCTCTCGGTCTTAATTCTTTACTTTTAGCAGATTGTTTCTGTGAATCCATAATTAAAGTATTGTTTATTCCAGTGAGGTCATCTACTTGTTCTGTAACAGTGACACCATCAATAAAATCTTCAAATTCAATAATTCCAGCTGCTTCTGCAACAATCGGATGAGTGTGAGGATCCCAAGTGGAAATAATCTGACCCCTTTTTACTTTTTTCCCATCCTTAGTGGTGATTCTTGCCCCATAGGGGACCTTGTACCGTTCTCTTTCTTTACCATAATTGTCAGTTACTGAAATTTCTCCTGATCTACTAACAGCAACCAAATTTTTATCTTTGCTTTTAATGGTTTTGATATTATAGAGATGGATTTTTCCATCGTTTTTTACTTCGATACTGTTAACAGCTGCAGAACTTGAAGCTGCTCCTCCAATGTGGAAAGTTCTCATAGTCAGCTGGGTTCCTGGTTCTCCAATAGATTGAGCTGCAATAATGCCAACTGCCTCTCCTTTGTTAACAATATTGCCACGTCCTAGATCCCTTCCATAACATGAAACACAAATTCCATGTTTTGTTTCGCATGTTACTGGAGACTTGACTAATATTGTTTCTATTCCATGAAGTTCTAACAAATAGACATTTTTTTCATCAATTAGTGTTCCTGATTCGAGAAGAATTTCATTTTTTTCACGATCTAATAAAGGTTCAGCAATAAACCTACCAAGTATGCGATCACCAAGTCCCTGAACAATTGAACCACCCTCAACAATGGTTGAAACTGTTAGCCCTTTAGTTGTCCCGCAATCATCCTCAGTAACAACTAAATCTTGTGAAACATCAACTAGTCTTCTCGTCAAATAACCAGAATTAGCTGTCTTTAATGCCGTATCTGCGAGACCTTTCCTAGCACCATGAGTTGAGATAAAGTACTGGAGAACATTTAATCCCTCTCTGAAATTTGCGGTTATTGGCGTTTCAATGATTGAACCATCTGGTTTAGCCATCAACCCTCTCATGCCTGCGAGCTGCCTGATCTGAGCGGCTGAACCTCTTGCTCCAGAATCTGCCATCATAAAAATGGAATTAAAAGAAGGTTGGATTTTTTTATTTCCAGCTTGATCTTCAACTTCTTCCTGACCTAGTTTCTCCATCATTGCATTAGCAATTAGATCATTTGTTCTAGACCAAATATCGACAACTTTATTGTATCTTTCCCCTTGGGTAAGTAGCCCCGAAGAGAATTGATTCTGAATATTTTTCACCTGTAGTTCAGCTGCTGCAAGTATTTCCTCCTTCTTTTCTGGCACTTCCATATCGTCAATAGATATTGAAACCGCCGCCTTTGTTGCATGCTCAAAGCCCATATACATAAGTTTATCAGCAAAAATTACTGCTGCTTTTAAGCCAACATCTCTATAACATTTATTAATCAGTTGAGTTATATGTTTACTATCCATAGTTTGATTAATCGCTGAGTACGGGAGTTCTGGTGGCATGATTGTTGAAAGTAAACCTCTACCAACGGTTGTTTCTACCAACTCGTGAGTTACATTAGATTCATCTTCAGGTTCTGTATTTCTTAGAATTCTGAGTTTTACTTTTGCTTGTAAGCCTACATATCCACCATCATAAGCTCTTTGAAGTTCTGTGACATCTGTGAAAATATGCCCTTCGCCTAGATCATTAATCCTCTCTCGAGTCATATAATACAAACCAAGAACAACATCTTGGGATGGGACGATAATTGGTTCACCATTAGCAGGTGATAAAATATTGTTGGAAGACATCATTAAAGCACGAGACTCAATTTGAGCTTCAATTGATAACGGGACGTGGACCGCCATTTGGTCGCCATCAAAATCTGCATTAAAGGCTTTACAAACTAAGGGATGTAACTGAATCGCTTTGCCTTCAATCAACACCGGTTCAAAAGCCTGGATGCCAAGTCTATGCAGAGTGGGTGCACGATTTAGTAAAACAGGATGTTCACGTATTACATCTTCTAGAATATCCCAGATTTCTGGGCCTTCAGCCTCAGCAAGTCGCTTTGCCGCTTTTATTGTTCCTGCTTCTCCTTGATAAATTAATTTATGAAAAACAAATGGTTTAAAAAGTTCAAGTGCCATTTTCTTTGGAATGCCACATTGGTGTAGTTTTAAGGTGGGTCCAACAACTATTACGGAACGTCCAGAATAGTCAACACGCTTACCTAACAAGTTTTGCCTGAATCGACCTTGTTTGCCTTTAATCATATCAGCTAGCGATTTGAGCGGGCGTCTATTAGATCCAGTTATTGCTCTACCCATTCTCCCATTATCAAGCAATGCATCTACTGATTTTTGCAGCATCCTTTTTTCATTACGAACGATAATTTCTGGGGCATTTAATTCCAACAATCTTTGCAGTCTGTTATTTCTATTTATAACACGCCTATAAAGATCATTAAGATCCGATGTTGCAAATCTGCCTCCATCTAGAGGTACAAGTGGTCTAAGATCTGGAGGTAGAATCGGCAAGACTTTCAAAATCATCCATTCTGGTCTGTTTCCTGATTTTAATAATGATTCAGCCAATTTTAATCTCTTGGTAAGGCGTTTAAGTTTAATTTGAGATGCGGTAGCACCCATATCCTGGTGAATACTATTTATAAGATCATCAAGTTTTACATCTTTGAGGACACTGTGGATTGCCTCCGCTCCCATGAGAGCATCAAAATCATTTCCAAACTCTTCCAAAGCTTCAATATACTCTTCTTCCGAAAGCAACTGACCCTTCTTGAGGGTGGTCATTCCCGGCTCAACTACCAGATATGCTTCAAAGTATAAAACCCGTTCAATTTCACGTAATGTCATATCCAGCAACAAACCAATTCTCGACGGTAAAGATTTTAAAAACCAGATATGCGCAACTGGACTAGCCAATTCCAGATGGCCCATTCGCTCCCTTCTCACTTTGCTCTGAGTAACTTCTACACCGCATTTCTCACAGACAACTCCTCTATGTTTGAGTCTCTTGTATTTACCACATAAACATTCATAATCTTTAACGGGTCCAAAAATTTTTGCACAAAATAAACCGTCTCTTTCTGGTCTAAAAGTTCTGTAATTAATCGTCTCGGGCTTTTTTACTTCCCCATATGACCAAGATCTGATCATTTCTGGAGAAGCTAGGCCGATTTTTATAGCGTCAAAAGTTTGGGTTTGGTCTTTTGATTTGAAAATATTTAGTAGGTTTCTCATAAAGGGTGTTCCTTATTTGTATTTGGCAGCAGCCGAAGTTTCAATCAACTCTATATTTAGGCCCAACGATCGAATTTCTTTCATTAAAACATTAAATGACTCAGGCATACCGGTTTCAACTTCGTTGGTACCATCTACAATCTGCTTGTACATTCTTGTTCTGCCTTGTACATCATCTGACTTGTAAGTAAGCAACTCTCTTAGAGTGTGTGCGGCACCATAGGCTTCAAGTGCCCAAACTTCCATCTCACCGAATCGCTGACCTCCAAATTGTGCTTTGCCACCGAGAGGTTGCTGAGTTACAAGACTATAAGGACCTGTTGATCTTGCATGCATTTTATCATCGACTAAATGATTCAGTTTCAACATGTACATATAGCCAACAGTCACTGGTCTAGCGAATAGTGCTCCTGTTCTGCCATCAATTAATTCAGTTTGCCCAGTTCTGGGAAGTCCTGCTAATTCTAATAAATCCTTAATTTCAGACTCATGAGCACCATCAAAAACAGGCGTCGCCATAGGCACACCGTCCTCCAAGTTATGTGCTAATTCTATTATTTCATCGTCCGAAAATTTAGATAAATTAACCTTTGAACCTTGGGCACCAGAATTGTATATCTTGCTGAGAAAATCTTTAATCTTCTTAACTTGCTTGCCAGTGTTATCTTTTAAAAGGCTTTGTATCTTTACTCCCAATTCTTTAGCGGCCCAACCAAGGTGTGTTTCTAAAACTTGTCCGACATTCATTCTTGAAGGCACACCCAGTGGATTTAAAACAATATCAACTGTTGTCCCATCTTCCATATAGGGCATATCTTCTACAGGCACTATTCTAGATATAACTCCTTTATTACCATGCCTACCTGCTATTTTATCGCCTGGCTGAATTCTTCTCTTGACAGCTAAAAAAACCTTGACCATCTTTAATACACCTGGGGCAAGCTCATCAGCAGCTTCTATTTTATTTTTTGCCGCTTGCAACTTGCCTTGAAATTCTTCCTCAAGAAGTTGCAAGCGTTGGTAATAGCTTTCTAATTCTGAATTTTTCTTTTTATCCTTTAGCTTGATGCCAAACCATTTGTCGCGGTTTAATTTTTCAAGATCATCTTTGCTTATCTTTTTTGTCTTTCTCCCAACTTTTGCCATTTTATTTAGGAGCAGCTTTTCTATTCTGTTATAAATGTCGTCTTCCACAATTCGCTGTTGATCGTTTAAGTCTTTCTTAACAGCATCTACATCAGAAGCTTCAATCGTATTGGCTCGGTCATCTTTTTCCACTCCTTCTCTAGAGAAAACCCTCACATCAATAACGGCACCATCCATGCCAGAGGGGACTCTCAATGATGTATCTTTAACATCACTCGCTTTTTCTCCAAAAATAGCTCTCAGTAATTTTTCTTCTGGAGAAAGCTGTGTTTCCCCCTTAGGAGTAATTTTGCCAACTAAAATATCTCCAGCTACTACTTCCGCACCGATGTAAGCAATTCCCGACTCATCCAGTTTTCTCAGCGCAGCATCTCCAACATTTGGAATATCTGCAGTAATTTCTTCTGATCCTAATTTTGTGTCCCTTGCAATACACTGCAATTCCTCAATATGAATCGTAGTAAATCTTTCCTCTTTTACTACTTTTTCAGAAATCAGAATAGAATCTTCAAAATTGAACCCATTCCAAGGCATGAAGGCTACCAATAAATTTTGACCAATAGCCAGCTCTCCTAAGCTTGTTGAAGCTCCATCAGCTATAACATCTCCAATACTGATTTTATCCCTGACTTTGACCAGGGGTCTTTGGTTAATGCACGTATTTTGATTGGATCTTGTATATTTAGTCAGGGTATAAATATCCACACCGGATTCACCAGATTGAGTCTCTTCATCATCTACAGCAATCACAATTCTTGACGCATCAACAGAATCCACAACACCGCCCCGCTTTGCAATTATTGTTACACCGGAATCAGTTGCAACGATTCTTTCCATGCCCGTTCCAACAAGAGGGGTTTCTGCTAAAAGGGTAGGCACAGCTTGCCGCTGCATATTGGAGCCCATTAAGGCACGGTTTGCATCATCATGCTCCAAAAATGGTATAAGGGAAGCTGCAATTGAAACAATCTGTTTTGGTGACACATCCATATAGTCAATCTTATCTACTGGCATCAAACTAAATTCATTGTTGTATCGGGAAGAAATGAGCTCTCCTTGTAAACGATTTTGTGCATCAATTGGAGTATTCGCCTGAGCGATGACGTATTGACTCTCATCAATGGCGGATAAGTATTCAATTTTTTTGGTTACCTTACCCTTAACAACTTTTTGGTAAGGAGTTTCTAAGAATCCAAACTTGTTGACTTTTGCATACAGCGCCAAGGAATTAATTAAACCAATATTGGGTCCCTCAGGTGTTTCTATCGGACAAACCCTACCATAATGTGTGGGGTGAACATCTCTGACTTCAAATCCTGCTCTTTCTCTGGTCAAACCTCCTGGACCTAAAGCGGAGATTCTTCTCTTATGAGCAATTTCAGAAAGTGGATTATTTTGATCCATGAATTGAGATAATTGACTTGACCCAAAGAACTCCTTTATAGCTGCAGAAACTGGCTTTGAATTAATTAGGTCTCTGGGCATAAGTTCTTCAGTTTCAACCAGGGAGAGTCTATCTTTTACCGCTCTCTCTACTCTAACCAGTCCTACTCGGAATGCATTTTCAGTCATTTCCCCAACTGTCCTAATCCTTCTATTTCCTAAGTGATCAATATCGTCAACAGTGTCTTTACTATTCCTTATATTGATCAAAGTTTTAAGTACATCAATAATGTCTTCTTTGCTGAGAATGGATGAACCAGAATCTGACTTTTTACCAATTCTTCTGTTGAATTTCATCCTACCAACGTCAGACAAATCATATCTTTCTGGATTAAAAAAAAGATTCTGGAAGAGGTTTTCTGATGAGTCTTTGGTTGGCGGCTCTCCAGGTCGCATCATCCTATATATTTCTACCAGTGCCTCTAGCTTTGAGGATGATGGGTCAATTCTGAGAGAGTTTGAGATGTAGGAACCATGGTCTAGATCATTGATATAGATCGTTTCTATTTCTTTAATGCCATTCGCAATCAGAAGTTCTATTTTATCAGCTGTGAGTATTTCATTTGCAGATACCAAAAGCTCTCCTGTTTCTTGATCAATTACATCTTGGGACATGATTTTATCTTCTAGGTGTTCTGCTGGGACAGTTAAGTAAGCACCCTTCACCCCAGAATTTTTAAGTTGTTTTAAGTGCCCAACATTAACCATATTTCCTTTACCAACGATCAGTTTCCGTCCAACTTTAATATCAAAATCCGAAACTGTTCCTTTCAGGTGATCTGGATTTATTTTCAGTTTAATGTCTTTTTTTGAGATGCTATATTTGTCCTTTTCAAAGAAGGTATCTAGTATTTCCTCATCTGATAAATCCAATGCATGGAGTATGACAGTCACAGGTATCTTTCTGCGGCGATCAATTCTTGCAAAAATTGCATCCTTGGCATCGAATTCAAAATCCAACCATGAACCTCTATAGGGAATAACCCGAGCTGAAAAAAGCAGTTTTCCAGAACTTTGTGCTCCTTTGTCATGATCAAAGAATACACCTGGGGATCTGTGCAACTGAGATACAATAACCCTGTCTGTTCCATTGATAACAAAAGTTCCATGTTCGGTCATTAATGGAATTTCACCGAAATAAACGTCCGTAGTGTCTCCAGATACTTTTATATTTTTAACTTCCTTAACTGTGTGTTTCCCGGTCTCCTTGTTATAAGTTGTCAATTTAGTTTTAACTCTTAGAGGAGCTGCGTAGGATAATCCTCTGAGCTGGCATTCTCTAACGCTAAACATTGGTTCTTCTAATCTATAGCTGACAAATTCCAACTTCGCATTCTTGGAAAAACTTTCAATGGGAAACAGTGTATTAAAAGCTGCTTCCAGGCCGGTATTTTCTCTTTTTTCTGGGTTAATATCTTTTTGCAAAAAAACATTGTAAGAGTCGAGCTGTATTAAAAGTAAATTTGGAACATCAAGCGCTGATTTTTGCTTTCCAAAATCTTTACGAATTCGTTTTTTTTCAGTAAATGAATATGTCATATTGTTTGATGGCTTAAATAATAATCACACAGCAGCAGACCTACCCATCTACTGAGTGTGTTTATGTGTTATCTAAAATACATGCAGAGTAAACTATGAGCTATCAGTTAAAGTTACTTCAGCTCTACAACAGCGCCAGAGTCTTCTAGCTGTTTTGTCATTTCTTCCACTTCCTTTTTTGATACCGCTTCTTGTATTGTTATCGGTGCCCCTTCCACCATGTCCTTAGCATCCTTGAGTCCTAAGCTAGTAATGGCCCGAACAGCTTTGATAACAGCAATCTTATTGTCACCAAAACTTTTTAATATAAGGTCAAATTCAGTTTGTTCATCTTCCTTGTCTGATGGTTCTGTGCCATCACCAGCTGTTGCGGCAGCTGCAACTGGAGCAGGTGCTGATGCACTAACACCAAATTTCTCTTCCATTTCGGAAATCAATTCCACCAGATCCATAACCGACATTTTTGAAATAGCTTCCAAAAGTTCCTCTCTTGATGCTATGTTACTTTTAGCCATTACATTCTCCTCAATGAGCCCAAAAGGATGGACATTTTATATAAAAAAATTCCCTTAGGAAACCTTTTCTTTATTATCTTTGACAGCAACTGTCATTCTTGTGAATTTAGTTGGTATTTCTTTTAACGTTCTAACTGCTTTTTCTATAGGTGCTTGCAAAAGACAAGCAATAATTGAATACGCTTCTTGCTGGGTTGGTAGTTTTGCAATTCTATCCAAGTCAGAGGCAGGAAAAGTATTACCATCTATAACCAAACTGATGGTTTTCAGTTGCTCATAGTCTTTACTAAAGTTTTTAAATAATCTTGCTGGTGAAGCTAGATCATCTTTTGAGAGCGCAATTATGATAGGTCCTTTCAAATTCTCTGTAAGACACTCAAAACTTGTATCTGAAAATGCTCTTTTGCTCAAAGTATTTTTCACCACTTTAAGATAGACGCCTGATTCCCTAGCTTTAGTGCGTAGTTGGGTAATCTCAGTAACATTAAGTCCACTATAATCAGCTATTGCACCGGCAACAGATGAGCTTGCTGTTGCATTCAGCTCCCGGACTACACGTTGTTTATCTTCAATTGTTAGGGTCATAATCAGTACTCATAAATTTTAGATTGTGCTGTGATCAATTGTTATGCCTGGACCCATGGTAGATGAAACGGTCACTTTTTTGATAAACGCACCTTTTGCAGAAGATGGCTTACTTTTCATAATTGCATCCAACAAAGACTCTAGGTTTTCTTTTATCGATTCCTCTGAAAAATCTATTTTTCCTATAGGACAGTGCACAACTCCACCTTTGTCATTTCTAAATCTTATCTGGCCTGTTTTGGCTTTAATCACTGCATCTTCAACATTCTTTGTAACTGTTCCATCCTTCGGATTAGGCATCATGCCTTTGGGGCCAAGTATCTTGCCTAACTGTCCTACGATTCTCATAGTGTCTGGCGTTGCTATTACCACATCAAATTCGCTAAAACCTGATTTGATTTCCTCAGCTAAATCTTCAAAACCAACTTTGTCAGCACCAGCATTTTTTGCGGCGTCTACTTGTTCACTCTGTGCAAAAACAATAACTCTCAATGTTTTTCCAGTGCCATTCGGCAACACCATCGACCCTCTTACATTTTGGTCTGATTTTTTAGCATCAATTCCTAAGTTAATTGCAATATCAATGGTTTCATTGAATTTTGCATTGCTAGTTTTCTTCAAAAGAGAAATTGCTTCATCAAGACTGTAGTGTTGATTGGAATCTATAGACTCCCGATTAACTGCCATTCTTTTAGATGACTTACTCATCGCTTTGACCCTCTACTTCCAATCCCATACTTCTTGCTGTGCCAGCTATGATCTTCATAGCTGCTTCTATCTCAATGGCGTTCAGGTCAGGTGCTTTTATTTGTGCAATTTCCTCCAATTGTTTTTGATTAATCTTTCCAACTTTTTCTGTGTTTGGTTCACCACTACCCTTGGCGATACCGGCAGCTTTTTTCAGTAAAGTTGATGCTGGTGGCGTTTTTGTGATGAATGTAAAGGTTTTATTTTTATAAACATCAATAACCACAGGAATTAAGATACCTGGCTCTGCATCAGCTGTTTTCGCATTGAAGGCATTGCAAAACTCCATGATGTTTAAGCCAACTTGACCAAGAGCAGGGCCAACAGGTGGGCTTGGGTTTGCCTGGCCTGCTGGGATTTGCAACCTGACAACACATTCTAATTTTTTATTCTTTCTCTTCGCCATGCAATCTTCTTCTTAAAAAGAGTAATTATTTTATTTATTGATTAGGATTTCTCAACCTGGTTAAAATTCAGTTCAACTGGTGTTGCTCTTCCCAAAATCTGTACTGCCACAAAAAGCTTATTTTTCTCATAATTCACCTTCTCAACAACACCATTGAAATCATTGAAAGGGCCCTCAATGACCCGCACAACTTCTCCAGGTTGATAGGTTGTTTTTGGTCTGGGGGCATTAGCAGCATCCTCGGCTTTATTTAATATAATCATTACTTCCCTATCAGAAATAGGAGCTGGCTTTTCACTGGTACCTCCTACAAACCCCATGACATTCGGTATAGAGTTTACAAAGTGCCATGTTTCATCATTTAAATTCATATTTACCAAAACATACCCAGGAAAAAATTTTCTTTCGCTTGTTTTCTTCTGGCCTCCTTTCATTTCAACGATCTCTTCAGTTGGGACAACAATATCAGCAAATTGTTCTGACAGGCCCAGTACTTTACTTCTGTCTTCCAGCATTGTTAGAACTTTTTTTTCATAATTTGAATAGACCTGCAAAACGTACCACTTATATTCCATAAGTATTTCCTTCTAGCTTCTTCTAAGAAGCAATTGAGTTTGTAAGAAAAAGCAACAGAAAGTCAAGCACCCAAAAAAATATGCCCATTATCAAAACAAAGACAAAGACCGTTAGGGTAGTCTGCAATGTTTCCTGTCTCGTTGGCCAAATAACTTTTTTAATTTCAACCCTTGATCCTTGGAAGAATTCCCACAATGTTTTACCTCTAAGGGTCTGGGAAAAAATTACAAGAGATACAACAACCGATGCTAAAATTATCAAAACCCTAAAGAGTATTGATATCTGAATTAAATAGTAATAGGAAACAATACCCGCTAAAAGGACCAGGACCGATCCTAAAAGTTTAACTGTATCAAGCAAACTTGATTGTTGTTGTCCTGTATTGTCATTCATAATATTAACCCCAATGGTTCCTTGCTCTGGCAGGCCAGGAGGGACTCGAACCCCCAACCTGCGGTTTTGGAGACCGCCGCTCTACCAGTTGAGCTACTGGCCTTTTGTAGCTTTACTCGATAATTTTTGTTACCACTCCAGACCCAACAGTTCTACCACCCTCACGAATGGAAAAACGAACTTGTTCTTCCATTGCTATGGGTGCAATTAACTCAACTGTGAGGTTTGTATCATCACCAGGCATCACCATCTCCGAACCCTCTGAGAGAGTAACGGCTCCGGTTACGTCTGTTGTGCGAAAATAGAATTGTGGGCGGTAGCCATTAAAGAAAGGCTTGTGTCTGCCACCTTCTTCTTTGGATAGTGCATAAACATCAGCTTCAAACTTTGTGTGGGGTGTTATGCTACCAGGTTTTGCGAGCACTTGTCCTCGCTCAACTTCTTCTCGTTTGGTGCCCCGAAGCAATACCCCAACATTATCGCCAGCTTGACCTTGGTCAAGTAATTTTCGGAACATTTCAACGCCAGTACATACCGATTCCTGAGTGTCTTTGATGCCAATAATTGCAACCTTATCATTAACTTTGACGATTCCCCTTTCTATCCGACCAGTAACCACCGTACCTCTTCCTGAAATGGAAAATACATCTTCAATGGGCATTAAATAATCACCATCAATTGCTCTTTCAGGTTCTGGAAAATATTCATCCATTGTTGCGACAAGTTTCTCAATACTTACGCTGCCTAAGTCGCCGGTATCTCCTTCCAAAGCCTTAAGGGCGCTTCCCGTTATGATAGGGACATCATCCCCGGGAAAATCGTACTCTGATAGCAATTCTCTCAATTCCATCTCAACAAGCTCAACAAGCTCTTCATCGTCTACTTGGTCTGCTTTATTTAGGTAAACAACAATATTGGGAACACCGACATTTCTAGCTAGGAGAATATGCTCTCTAGTTTGAGGCATCGGGCCATCAGCAGCGGATACAACCAAAATCGCTCCGTCCATTTGAGCAGCACCGGTTATCATATTTTTAACGTAATCGGCATGTCCTGGACAATCAACGTGTGCGTAGTGTCTAGTATCACTTTCATACTCGACATGAGCTGTTGCGATAGTTATACCTCTTTCCTTTTCTTCAGGAGCATTATCTATATCGTCAAATGTAGAAACATCACCACCATACTTGGCAGCACTTATTTTAGTCAAAGCAGCTGTCAACGTGGTTTTACCATGATCTACGTGACCGATGGTTCCAACATTGATGTGCAATTTATTTCGTTCAAACTTCTCTTTAGCCATTACTTTTAAACTCCCTATTAAATTAAATTATATTGATCCTTATGTTATCTATAATCTCAGCCCACAACCGGAGTTGAACCGGTGACCTCTTCCTTACCAAGGAAGTGCTCTACCTCCTGAGCTATGTGGGCAGATGCACTTCCTTGATAAAATGGAGCGGGCGATGGGGATCGAACCCACATCATCAGCTTGGAAGGCTGAGGTTCTACCATTGAACTACGCCCGCACAAGAACGATGTGCCCCAACTTGTTATTTTATTCGTAATATACAACATATTTTCTCATCGTCAATGTTTTGCTGTTAGCCTTTTTCCACCTTGTAATTACTATTACTATTGGTGGAGGGGGTAGGATTCGAACCTACGAAGGCTAAGCCAGCAGATTTACAGTCTGCCCCCGTTGACCGCTTGGGTACCCCTCCGCGGACATAACCCACTATTTTCTGATTAACTACTTTAGGTGTCAACAAAAATAAATATTTTTTTGATGCACAACGGTGGTGCCGGAAGAGGGAATTGAACCCCCAACCTACCGCTTACAAGGCGGTTGCTCTACCAAATTGAGCTATTCCGGCGTTTTACCAACAAATGAAAACGTTTGAGTCTTATTTTGTGGGTGAATTATAAACATTTTGCTCGTTATTAACAGATAGGATGAGCATTAAATGCTCGAGTCAATTATATGGCCTGAAACGATAGTTTTTGCCACCCCATTCGTCTCTACCACCAGCCTCCCTTCACGGTCAATGCCCTTATTGATACCCCTGATGATTTGGCTGCCTACTTGGATTTTTAATTCTTTGCCAAAAAGCATATCGAGATCACCCCAATCAGATTGAGTTATTCTCAAAGAATCCCCATTAAAGTTTAATAAACTGTTGGTGATTGAGTGTATAAAATGGGCGGTCAAAAGATTACGGTTTAGATAAGTGCTTCCTTTAATCTCAGAAAGACCAATTGGTTTATGGTCTAGATTTTTCTCCCAGCTCCGTATTGCTGGCAATTTGTAGTTTATACCCAATCCAACATTTGCAACCAATTTATAAGAGCTACTCTGATGCAATTCAACAAGCAGCCCTCCCAATTTCCTTTCCTTACAATAAAGATCATTAGGCCACTTTATTCTCAACCGTCTTAAACCCAGTTTTTTAAGGCACTTTATCAACTCAACCCCAATAAAAACACTTAATCCAACTGGAAAATTAGCATAGGCGACTTCTTGGTACACAGAAAGACATACTCCCGAAGCAAAAGGGGAGATCCATGTTCGGTGCTGTCTTCCCCGACCAGAGGTTTGGTATTCTGCTAAGCTTACTTTTATTTCTTTAGTACTAATGTCACTAGGATCAAATTCTCTGCTGGTTGATTCCACTATATTTTTGACTGAAATGAAAATATTTTGGGCACAACCTAATGCACTCAAATGATCATAAATTTTTGATTTGCTTAGGAATTCTATGGAATCCTCTAACTGATAACGATTGCCCTCTTCAATCAAATTTAGCCCATAAGATTTGATGTTATTGATGGTTTTATTAAGTCCTTTTTCTGAGGTGAAATGTTGCAGAAGATCTTTCTTTTCATAAACATTGCCATCAGCAATGATTCTGATCAATCTAGATTCAATTTGCATCAGATTTCAGTGAAAATGATACTCTGTGTTCAGTTCCTTTAAGCATTGAGTTAATGTTTTGACGATGTGTAAATAGAATTAATAATCCTAAAATCAAAGAAAAGAAGATCAAGTTAACAAAGCTTTGTCTTTCAAACAGGAAAACAAATACCGGTAGAGATGCAAACGCGAGTATTGTCGCCAAACCTACAAAACGAAAGACGACTAAGCTCAGCATCCAGACCAATAGAGAAGGTACTACTAGAAAGGGTTCAAAATATAGAAAAATGCCAAGACCGGTGGCTGCGCCCTTCCCTCCTTTAAACTGAAACCATAAAGGATAGCAATGGCCGATAACAACAGAAAGTGCTGAGAAATATAAATAAATCTCTATATCAAACAGCGGGTTATGTAACCCCGAAAGTATTAATGACTCTGCTAATATGATTGCAAAGAATCCCTTAAAACAATCAAAACAAAAAACTATGGTGCCATGGATTCTCCCATGCATTCTATATGTATTGGTAGCTCCAGCATTACCGCTACCATGCTCTCTGACATCGTAATTATTAATTTTACCCAGAATTAAACTCGAATTGAGAGAGCCGATTAGGTAACTAACAAGAATGGATAATGCGAGTTCAAACATATTAAAAAACTTTTTTTGTAAGGAAAACAATATTATACCAACAGTGGGTGCTTGCAAAAGCTGTCCGTCTGTCAATAATCTGCTAAGCGATGTTTTTCTAGGTATTTTTTAATGATTCTAAAACAATAACGAAGACAATCGAGAAAATCATCTTCGTTATTAGAGTCGATCCTGGTAATGTCCTACTCTCACATGGGGAAACCCCATACTACCATCGGCGCTGTGCATTTTCACTTCCGAGTTCGGCAAGGGATCGGGTGGTTCCTACACGCTATGGTCACCAGGAAAAGAACTTAGTTTAAAATATACACTGATTTTAAAGTTATTTGATTGTTAAATGACCAAGCCTCACGGGTAATTAGTATCGGTTAGCTACACTCATTACTGAGCTTCCACACCCGACCTATCAACATCGTAGTCTTCGATGGCCCTTCAGGGATCTCAAGGATCCAGGGAAACCTTATCTTAGGGTGGGCTTCCCGCTTATATGCTTTCAGCGGTTATCCCTTCCGTACATAGCTACCCGGCAATGCCACTGGCGTGACAACCGGAACACCAGGGGTACGTCCACTCCGGTCCTCTCGTACTAGGAGCAGCTCCCTTCAAGTTTCCAACGAACGCACCAGATAGGGACCGAACTGTCTCACGACGTTCTAAACCCAGCTCGCGTACCACTTTAAATGGCGAACAGCCATACCCTTGGGACCTGCTACAGCCCCAGGATGTGATGAGCCGACATCGAGGTGCCAAACTCCCCCGTCGATGTGAACTCTTGGGGGGAATTAGCCTGTTATCCCCGGCGTACCTTTTATTCGTTGAGCGATGGCCCTTCCATACAGAACCACCGGATCACTAAGACCAGCTTTCGCTCCTGCTCGACATGTCTGTCTCGCAGTCAAGCTCCCTTATGCCTTTGCACTCTTAATGCGCGATACCGACCGCGCTGAGGGAACCTTTGTGCTCCTCCGTTACTCTTTAGGAGGAGACCGCCCCAGTCAAACTACCCACCATACAATGTCCCTGATCCGGATAACGGACCTAGGTTAGAACTCTAATCATGCCAGGGTGGTATCTCAAGGTTGGCTCCACATATGCTAACGCATATGCTTCATAGCCTCCCACCTATCCTGCACAAACAGGCTCAAAGTCCAATGTAAAGCTGTAGTAAAGGTGCACGGGGTCTTTCCGTCTTGGTGCGTTTAAACTGCATCTTCACAGCTATTTCAATTTCACTGAGTCTCTGGTAGAGACAGTGTGGCCATCGTTACGCCATTCGTGCAGGTCGGAACTTACCCGACAAGGAATTTCGCTACCTTAGGACCGTTATAGTTACGGCCGCCGTTCACC
>ERZ813253.6-NODE-6-length-122948-cov-11.445583_pt1:72500-122948 | contig 122948 bp, 127 predicted proteins | sample MGYA00520893_ERZ813253 | MGnify/ENA primary metagenome ERZ813253 (study PRJEB31669, sample SAMD00080414) | marine metagenome | biome: oceanic hadal pelagic zone biome; feature: marine hadalpelagic zone; material: sea water | place: Pacific...
CAACTGGAGTTAAACTCAATTCTAGTTAGATCTTTATCCAGTATTTTGAATATTTGCTTCTCATAGGTTGCTGCATTCTCGTCAATTTGCTCCCGAGTCAACACAGGTCGTGTCTCATTCACACCGGATGGATCACCAATCATTCCTGTGAAATCACCAATCAGGAAGATTATCTCGTGACCAAATTCCTGGAATTGACGCATTTTGTTGATGATGACTGTGTGTCCCAAATGAAGATCAGGTGCGGTTGGATCAAAACCAACTTTTATTTTTAATGGCTTCTTTTGATGGAACCGCTTGGTAAATTCTTCTTCAACGAGAATTTCTTCGGTTCCCCGTTGAATTTCCAGCAATTGTTTATCTTTAGAAATCATATGCAGACTTTCTTATAGTATTGATGGTTCTGATCTTAATAATAAACGATTGAATGAAATTATGTAGGTCATTTTTTTTCGGATATATAATGAATTTTAGAAAAGAAAATATGATATGAAATCTAAACTTTATATTGGAGTAATGTCAGGTACCAGCATGGATTCAATGGATGCTGCTTTGGTGAAAATTGAAAATAATTCGTGGTCAATTATCAATTCAGCAAGAAGAGAATTTACCCCCAGTTTGCGAGAACAACTATTAATATTCTCGAGAGAAAGTCAAAATATTTCCTTGAAAGATTTCATTGTGATTAATGCAAAAACAGGCATTGAATTCTCCAAGTGCATCAACCAGTTAATTGAACATCAAGGAATTAAACCCGGCGATATTACAGCAGTTGGTTTGCATGGGCAAACCCTGTTTCACCATATTGAAAGTCAATATTCAGGTTCATTGCAGATTGGTAGCCCAAGTATTGTCGCAGAAAAAACCAATATAGCAGTGGTGGCAGATTTCAGAAATTCTGATATTGCAGCCGGTGGTCAAGGCGCACCTCTAGCCCCAGCGTTTCACTCTTGGATGTTTGGCAGCAACAAACACAAGAGAATATTGATCAATATTGGTGGCATAGCCAACATATCAATCCTATTGAACAAGAAATCCTTTTTTGGCTATGACATAGGGCCGGGCAATGCTTTATTGGATGCTTGGATAGCAAAAAACAAGCAAGAAAAATACGATAATAAAGGTGAATGGAGCAAAAGTGGCAAACCCAATATGAAACTCTTAAAAATTTTTAAATCGGATCCATTTTTCAAAAAAACACCACCCAAAAGCACAGGATCTCATGATTTCAATCTGGAATGGATTCTGTCTACGAAAAAACGATTTGGACAGAGACTTTTGGCTAAAGATATTCAAGCGACTCTGACTCTATTGACTGCTGAATTGATTGTTGATGCCATTAATAAATGTCCAAAAGATAGTGACATTGCTTTCTCTGGTGGAGGCATCAAAAACCTATCACTGATGGCCTTAATTAAGAACAAATTGAGTGGCCGTCACATTCAATCAACAACAGATTGGGGAATTGCTCCTGAATGGGTGGAAGCAGCTGGTTTCGCATTTCTTGCACATCAAAGAATGCAAGCTAAGTCGGTAGAACTGACAAAAACAACTGGGTCAAAAAAGAAATCTGTGCTGGGGGCAATTTATTTGCCGCCTCAATAACATTATTGTGTGCACCACCACATCGGTGAAGGTGCCGCCGCGGTCGATCCAGAATTGCCATCCGTGGGAGTCATTATCGATTGAGTCAGATTTTTCTTAGTTCTTAGCGGCAGGTTGAAACGCCTTCTCCAAATCTTTTTGTACCGCCGGCGGGGTTCTTTCGTAGTGATCGAGTTCCATGGTGAAACTGCCCTCACCTGCTGTGAGTGATTTGAGTGTGGTCTGGTAGTTTCCGAGCTCCGCTAGTGGCACTTCTGCTGATATTCTCACCCGATTTCCTGCAACTGCGACACTACCAGCGATTCGACCTCGAACGCCAGACAAGTGGCCAGTGATATCCCCCACATAGCTACTGGGAGTGGTGACCTCTATTTTGGCGATCGGCTCCAGCACAATGGGCTCCGCTTTGGAAATAGCGTCAGAGAAGGCACGTTTGCCCGCGGCGACGAATGCAACTTCCTTGGAATCCACCGGGTGGTATTTACCATCGTACACAATGACCTTCACGTCCTGCAGCGGGTAGCCAGCAATGGCACCGTCGTCGAGGACTTGTTTGACACCCTTCTCCACGGCAGGTATGAACTGCTTCGGTATAGTGCCACCAACAACTTTGTTGGAAAATTCAAACCCACTTCCCCGTGGTAATGGCTCGATTCTCAAGAATACTTCTCCAAACTGTCCCGCGCCGCCCGTCTGCTTTTTATGTCGATGGTGACCCTCAGCTTCGCGGGTTACGGTCTCCAAGTAGGCTATTTTGGGTGGGTGGGTGGATATCTTGATGCCGAACTCTTCCTTCATGCGCTCAAGCACCATCCGGAGATGTAGCTCACCCATCCCTCGGAGCACGGTCTCATTTGCCTGGGCATTGAATTCCACCTTCACGCTGGGATCCTCTGCGGTCAGCTTATGCAACGCATCGGACATCTTTTTTTCCTGGCCCCGTTGAGTCAGTTCCAGAGCCACACCATACATGGGCGCTGGCATTTGCACAGACTTCATGTGCAGTTCGTCTTCATCGTGACTGGAATGAATAACGGAATCGAAACGAAGGTCTTCTATTTTTGAGACAGAGCAAAGATCCCCTGATACTGCAGTTGAAATTTCTTTAAGATTTTTACCCTGGGCTTGATACAAATGGGCAAGTCTTACCGTTTTTCGTTGATCACCGACAAAAACCTGATCGCCCTTCTTGACTGAACCTTGATGGACTCGAAAGGTCGCGAGCCGACCTACATAAGGATCAACGTTGACCTTGAAGACATGGCCTACAAAATGGCTATCCACCTCGCCCGCACTTATTGTGACAATTTTTTCTTCCCCTTGGTCATTAAAGAATTCCGCGGGATTTCCTTCCATCGGGTTTGGCATGAGCTTGGATAAAATGCGTAACAATTGTTGAATACCGGCGCCTGTGTCAGATGAGACGAAGCAGACAGGGATTAAATGACCGGCTCGCAACGCACGCTCAAACGGATCATGAAGTTGTTCCAGAGAAATGTCGTCACCCTGCTCCAGATAGGCTTCCATGAGTTCGTCATCGAGCTCCACGACTTGGTCAAAGATTTCCGTGTGGGCAGCTTCCACAGAAGAGAAATCCGGCGTCTCATCTGCGGGTTCAAAGAAACAATCTGCTATGGCTTTTCCCTGTTGCGCAGGTAGATTCAGTGGCAGGCATTGCCGGCCGAATGTTTTTCGAATTTCCTTAAATATGCCTTCTAGGTTTACATTTTCTGCATCGATTTTGTTAATAATGATAAGCCGACAGAGTTTACGTTGTGCACTGAAGTCCATCATGCGTTGAGTAACAAGTTCGACACCCGTTTGAGCATTGACGACAATCGCCGCGGTATCGACCGCTGGCAGCACACTCAAGGCGCGTCCCATGAAATCCGGATATCCAGGAGTGTCCAGCAGGTTGATGAAAGTACCATCGATTTCAAGATGGCACATGCTCGCTTCGAGAGAGTGTTGGAGGCGCTTCTCTTGGTCCGTGTAATCACAAACTGTGGTGCCCTTGTCGACACTACCGGCTGACTTAATAGCCCCTGATTTTTCTAGCAGGGCTTCAATCAGCGTGGTTTTTCCGGACCCTGCATGGCCAACCACAGCGATATTTCGAATATTCTTAGTGCTGTGGAGCGTCTGAGATGCCGCCACCGAGTCCCCCTTTACTACTTAATAAGGAAATATTAATCTTTTGATTATGAAAAAGAAGAACCACAACTGCATGTGGTTGTAGCGTTGGGATTTTTGATCACAAATCTAGCACCCTGAAGGTCTTCCTGAAAATCGATTTCAGCTCCCATTAAGTACTGGATACTCATGGGATCAACGATAAGTCGCACACCTCTTTTTACAACTTCTGTATCACCTTCATCTTTATTCTCATCAAAGGAGAAGCCGTATTGAAAACCAGCACATCCGCCACCGGTTACATAAACCCGCAGATTCAAGTCTGGGTTTTCTTCTTCAGTAAGTAATGAGCCTACTTTCATTGCTGCAGCATCAGTAAAGATTACCGCCTCAGTATTTAGATTATTATTCGATTCCATTTGTGTTTTTACTTAAATTTAAAAATCGACTAGATTATACCCTATTCATGGGTTAAAAAAAGTTTGAAATTCACTTAAAACTTGCTCATACACATGCTGTTTAAATCGTATAACCTGTTTTGCCGGTAAGGCTGGATCAACCCACTTCCAATTATCAAATTCTTGGTTAACTTTTGAAGGATGAATCAAGCTTATTGCTTCTTCTGAACCGGTCAATTTGAGCAAAAACCATTTCTGCCTCTGGCCAATAACAAAAGGCTTCCCTTTCTTTGATTTTCGTAAGTGTTTTTTTGGAATTTTATATTGATACCAGTTGTTGGATTCAGACAAGAGTTCAGTGTCATTTTTAGTCAGGCCTGTTTCTTCCAGTAATTCTCTATACATGGCACTCTCAGGTGTTTCGCCAATGTGGATGCCTCCTTGTGGAAATTGCCAACCGGATTGGTAGCGTCTTTTTGCAAAAAATAATTCTTTCTGCCGGTTCATCACAACTATCCCTACATTGGCTCTATAACCATTTTTATCAATAAGATCAACCATTTCAATGGTCAGTTGATTCTTGCAATAAAAAATTCAAGTTGGTTAATTTATACATCAGAAAAATAGGATTTACCTTGCTCCATCATTGCAACAAAATCTGCCTCATTGCCTGTATCCACATAGTCATAAATATCCTGGATTGCCTGATTAAGTTCAGCAATAGTTTTTAAGCTGAATTTATTTAAATATTGTATTTCATAGTACAAATGTGGGTTCTCATCCGTCACTCTTCTAGCAACTCCCAACTGATCTTTAAAGGTAGTGCTGGAGAGCTTGGAAAGCAGGTCTTTGTTTTCCCCACTCGCAGATAATACTTTTGCAAAGGCGATGTTAAGTGCATGGGATAAACCCAGAACATAGGAAATTGCGAAATCATGATTATCCAAGGACATCTTGATTTGTTGGGCTGTTGTTGATTCAAAAAGTTTCTGCACTTTTTCAAGTGATTGATCCGAACCAACCTCCATGAAAATAATGTGCTTACCAGTCAATAGATCTGTATTGGGGCCAAACATCGGGTGAATAGAAGCAACCTGCATTCCTTTTTCTGCCATTTGTTTTAGTGTTTCTTTGAATGGTGCTTTTAAGGAGCCGATATCAAAAATCAATCCAGTTCTTGCTTTGTCCAACATCTGACTTAATATCGAAGCAGACTCCCTAATCGGTGCTGCCACAACCGTTACATCATAACGATCTTCCGTCTCTTGCCAACTACTGAAGGTATTCTCTGTCTCACCATTGGCATTTGGGTCTGCTATATGAACATCAAAACCCTGAGATTTCATGAATTCTACAAACCAATTCCCCATTCTGCCTGCTCCGCCAATTACCAATGCGGATCGGCCACTGCCCTGTCCTTCTGCCTGAACCCTGGCCTTTTCCTGTGTTTTTAATGAACTTTTGATCAGTAATTGCATCACGTCAACAATTACATCAGGTTCCATATTCAACTTTTCTGCATGAGATGTTGCCAATTCAAGAACTTGTTTTTCACGCATAAAATCTCTGGTTGGCTTGCCTGCTTTTCTTTTTATCGATCCAATGTTTTCGGACAGGGACTGCCGCTGATGGATCAGGTCAATAATTTTCATATCTACCTCGGTGAGCTGCTCTCTGAGTGTTTTCAGATCCGTCATCGTTTTCTGACCCTCAATTATCTCCTAATCAACAATCCACAGTAATCATAAAGAATTTTTTTATGCTAGCCCATCGAGGCTGGTATGATTCATAAAGAAAACTGATTATAGCAAATTGAACCCCCGATAATGTGCAAGATGTTAAGCCAATCGATGACAAAAAATCCACTCTTATTACTGCAGTCATGGCTGAATGAAGCCACAGAATCAGACCTGCAACCCAATCCAGATACTATGGCAATTGCTACAGCTGATTCTGAAGGTACGCCCAATGCAAGAATGGTATTGTGCAAAGAAATCAATGCTGAAAAAGGCTACGTCGTTTTCTACACCAATTATAACTCTGTCAAAAGCATAGAAATTAAAGAAAACCCTAAATGCAGCGCCTTGTTCCATTGGGACAAACTGGGATACCAGATCAGGATCAGAGGTGAAATCTTGCAATCTCCAGACGAGGAAAATGATGCCTATTTTGCTACCCGCTCTCTTGGAAGCCAAGTTGGTGCCTGGGCAAGCGATCAGAGCAATCCTGTAGAAAACAGACAAGCGCTCGACGACCAATTCCAGCAAATACTTGACCGCTTCAACCTTACCAACGAATCCATCACCCGGAACGAGCAAAAAATACCAAGACCTCCGCACTGGGGCGGCTACCGCCTGTGGATTGAAGAGGTTGAATTCTGGCTCAACCGCAAAGACCGGCTCCATGACAGACTCCATTTTAAACGGTCTCTTACCATCAGCAGCAAGGGTATCGAAACAGGAGACAATTGGACCGTTAAGAGGCTCCAGCCATAAAAATAATTGACAAAATTATTGCTTTAAGTTCTAGTTGTTGATGTTGAGATTCTAATCACTGTGATTGGATTGGGAAACTGGTGATCTTGATATTCCAGTGCTGCCCCCGCAACGGTGATCGAGTGTGATCCAATATCCGAATAGTTTGTCTATTCAATCCACTGTTTAACTACGGGAAGGTATATTGGACTGGGAAACCCACTCGTCAGCCCGGAGACCGACTCAATGGAAACAAACCAGTACGGTGGGTGCATAAAACATAGTCTTCTTTTTGTTTGTCCCACAAATCTGTGTTTGAGATTTAAATTTATCTAGGGAATGAACATGGAACTAAAAAAGATTCTTTCTTTGCTGGTAATTTTAGCCGCAATATCTGCACAGCAATCTTTTTCACAAACTTCGCCAACTATGTCGAATCTTATCGTTGCCGCCACAAAAACACATTTACCCAAACAAAAAATTCTGATCCCGATAACAATATTAGACGCCGAGGATATAGCACTCTCAGGTGCCAATAATTTATCTGAAATACTCCGGTTTATTGCCGGAATTGATGTCACTTCCAATGGAGGTCCTGGCCAAATTGCTTCGATATTTATGCACGGCTCAAACAGCAATCATACATTAATCCTAATTAATGGGATTAAAATTAACGATTCGGCCACAGGAACCGCGGCAATACAAAACATTCACCCAGATCTTATAGAAAAGATAGAAATCATTAAAGCTCCAAGGGCCAGTTTGTATGGATCAAATGCTGTAGGCGGTGTCATTAACATCATCACAAAAAAACAGACTAAAACCGGTTATGAAATTGGCTATAAAACTGGCTCTGACAACACTGATATAATTAATTTCATGGGCGGTTTCCATTCTAGTGAGATACAAGGGGGTATTCAATTTCACCAATACAAAACAGACGGATTTCCTGCAAGAACTGAAAGCAACGTTGCCAGTGGTCACGAGAATGACTCGGTCAATGCTTTTTTAAATTTTGATCACGATAACTGGTCACTGGTGACTAATGTATGGCAAAGCTCTGGAACAACTGAATACCTTGATTTTTTTCTAACGCCTGTTAGCCAAGATTTCAATAACACCACTGGATCGTTAGATATCAATAAAATATTCAGCGATAGATGGGTATCCAATCTTAATTTTGGTTTCAGTAGAGACGATATAAAACAGAATGAAACACCTGACTTTAATGACAGTAGGAAACTTTTTTTTGAGTGGCAAAATACTATCCATGCCAACGACAATCATCAAATTGTTGCAGGCATATATTTAGCAAATGAAAAATTTGACGCCAGCAACTATGGTTTGGATATTGCCACAGAGGCAAATTCCACAGCGCTTTATATTGAAGACATAATCAACCGAGGCAAGCATCAGCTGCTCACAGCAGCAAGAATCAGTAACAAAGAGGGTATTGAGGATAAGATAACGTGGAATATTGAGTACGGCTTTATCATTAATCCTTCAATGAGACTATTGCTTAATGCTGGTCGAGCAACAAGAAATCCTTCCAGTTTTGATCTTTATGGGTATGGAGGCAATCCAGAACTAACTCCAGAAATCTCAAAGAATATCGGTATTGGTATTGCAATGACTCCTTCTGACAAGCTTAGTGTTGAATTCTCAGCCTTTAGCAATGAGATTACAGATCTGATTACCTTTAGCTACAATGATTTCAAGCTCTACAACATTGAGCAAGCAAGAATTAGAGGCATTGAGGGGCATATAGAATACCTTGCCAACGATTGGAACATTTATTTAAACGCAACACTGCAAAACCCAAAAAACACCACAAGCAAACAAATGCTCTTGAGAAGACCCAAAAAAACCGTTTCTTTGGGATTGAGACGATCGTTTGGATCATTGGATTTCAATATGAATATCCTCCTCAGTGATTCAAGAATGGATTTTGGCGGAGTCGAACTTGATGACTATTCACTCGGCAACATCACCCTTCAATACCATCTCAATGAACGTTGGCTCATCAGGGCAACCATCAATAATATTACCGATGAATCGTACATGCTTGCTAATAATTACAACACTGCCAAAAGGAAAGGTTATTTAGGATTCATTTACCGACCCAAATCCTAATCTTTTTTGCTTCGAGAGTGGGAGAGAAGATAAACTAACATTGGAGAATAGCTTAGGAGTTTATATGGGTAATCGATTGACAAAGATTTTCACAAGAAAAGGTGATGATGGCTCAACCGACCTTGGAAACAATAAACGTGTTCCAAAATATGATCAACAGATTGAAGTTTTTGGCTCACTGGACGAATTAAGTGCCAGCATTGGTATTCTGATAACCTCAAAAGACCTGCCACCAAGGATTGTGGTTTTTCTTACCGAAGTCCAACAAAATATATTCAATTTATCTGGGGAAATTGCAGCACCAGAATTTAGTAATATTGATGCAGCAAATGTTCTTGCATTGGAAAATTTGATCAACGATCTTAATGCAACACTGCCTCCACTGAAAGATTTTGTGCTACCAGGTAGCACCAGAGCTGCAGCCCATTGCCATCAAGCAAGGGCCATTTGTCGGCGGGCGGAAAGACAACTTTGCAAACTTGCAGAGGAAAAAGAAATCAATAGAGAATCTTTGAAATACATCAATCGATTATCAGATGCTTTGTTTGTCGTTGCCCGAACCTTGGCCAGGCAAGAAAATCAAGAAGAAACAATTTGGGATCACGAACGAGTTTAAATTGTTGCAATGAAGTGGCATGGATATAGAAATCATCCTTGAACCTGATCTGCATCCCAACCAGGTTGCAGAGTTGGCTGTTGCAGCAGAAAAATATGGGGTAAGAGCCCTTTGGTCGTCCAATTTTTATCAGCAATGGGATGCGTTTCTAAGCCTGATACCAGCAGCACAGCAAACGAGTAAAATCCTCTTGGGACCATTGGCGGTAAGCCCTTTTGAAATGCACCCCCTCAAAATGGCAAATGCATTATTAACTCTGAACGAACTGTCTGATGGTCGTGCGATCATAGCTATAGGTGCAGGTGGAGGGACATTAGGGGCGATGAAGTTTGCTTGTGAACAGGACAGTTGTTCTGGATTAAAGCCTTTCCGGATTATTCGGGCCGTTAGAGAAGCAGTGGAGATTTTACTGTCTGCTTCTGAAAAAAAATTCAATCTGAAATACGAAGGTGAAATTTTCAATATCACCCGACCATATATGCAAGGATTTACTTGGGCAAAATCGGCTCGCCCCAAAATTTATACCTGCTCCACCGAACCTCAAATGTTGAGACTTGGTGGCCAATTTGCCGATGGACTGCAAATGAGTGATGTTGCAGTACCGATGTTAGATGAGGCAATGACCAATATTCAAATCGGTCTTGAGAAACGGGAAACACCTGCCGAAGATTTCAGAATAAGCAACTTTTGGGCCTGGCATATTAAAGAGGATAAAGAAGAATCTTTCCAAGAAGCTAGAAGAGAACTCGTCTTTCGTGGATCATTGTTGCCGCCCTTTTCGCTACATCATTTCTTAACGGAAGATGAAGCACAAATTGTCATTGATAATTTCAATGCCGGGGCCAACAACGAGTTTGCAAAAGCCTACATCAGCCGATCTGGTGTAATCGAAAACGTCCCTGAATCTTTGGTTTCAAAACTGGTTGCAGATTTGAGCTCAGCTGGTGATCTTAGCGATATTGATCGTGAACTTGATCGCTTCAAGCAGTTTAAAAAGAGAGGCATGACTGATCTTTCCATCCGACTCTTTGACGAACCTATGAAAGGACTCAAAATGATCGGGGAAAAAGTACTGCCAGCACTGCGGTAAAATCATGCTCTTAATTGATTGGGTCAAGCTTGAACTTCGCCGACGGGTCACGAAATTACTGTTAGATCCATCACACAGAAAAAAAATAAGAGAAAAACGAGAAAAAAAAAGAAGAACCGAAAATAAACCTCACCAAGTTTTTTATCTCCATCAAGTTGATGACCCATACAGCCATCTTTGCTGTCAAATCTTAAATCAATTAGAAAATTCATACGATATCGAACTGATACCTTTGGTTGTTGGCACTCCTCCTCCATCTTCAACACCTGAAGTTGAAATGCTTAAAAAACACAGTATTGAAGACGCAACAGTGATTGCTCCTTATTACGGCTTGATCTTTGGTACCAGTGAAACTGACATTGAGCCTGAGAATATAAAAATTGCTCAATCAATTTTGTTGGGAACTGAGCAAGAATCTTTTGCAAAAATTTCACTAAATGTAGGTGAGGCCTTGTGGAGAAATGACACAGAGAAGTTGAAGACACTGCAAAAAAATGCAGCCATCTTGAGCGATGAAGAAATTTCAGAAAGCATCAATATCAACAACCGAAAACAGAAACAACTCGGCCATTATTACGGAGGAGTCTTCGCCTATGAAGGGGAATGCTATGGGGGCATTGATCGAGTGCCTTTTTTGGAAGAAAGATTGATCGCACTCGGGGTCAACAAGTTCGATCAGCTATCCATTCTTAAACGCAGGTCATCAAAAGATAAGTTGCCGCTAAAATTAGATGGAATAACCCTTGAAGTCCTATTTTCAGCCAGAAGTCCATATAGTTATCTGGCACTGCCACAACTGATTGAATTCAGGAAACGTTATCCAGTAACAATAGTTTATCGGCCCATTTTGCCAATGGTCATGCGTGGCATGGTCATAAACAGAGAAAAATTGCTCTACATACTGTCTGATTGCACAAGGATTGCAGAGAAAAAAGGTATACCTTTCGGGAATATCATTGATCCTTTAGGTAAAGCGGTGGAAAGATGTTATTCATTATTTAAATTCACCAAAGAGAAGGGCAAGGAAGAAGATTACTTTAATGCATTCCTAAAAGCAGTATGGTCTGAAGGTCAACACGGATATTTGGACAAAACCATTAAAAATGTGGTGGAGAAGATAGGCTTGAATTGGGAAGAAGCAAAAAAAGAATTAGACAACAATGATTGGCGTAAAGAGATAGAAAGAAATCGTTTAGCACTATACGAGGTAGGAAAATGGGGACCACCGACAATGATTTTAAAAAATCAAGACAAAAAAGTTATCTTATCTGTCTGGGGACAAGATAGAATTTGGCTTATTGAAGAAACCTTGTATTTAATGCAAGAAAGAAACAAATAGGATAGGTTTAAGGGTCGATTAACAAACTCAACCAATTAAATATGAAAGCAAATCAAAAAATATTTATCACTGGCGCGAGCAGCGGCATTGGTGCAGCAATGGCCATTGAATATGCAAAAAGAGGTTCAATTTTGGGTTTAGCAGCTCGCAGGAAAGAAAAACTCGAACAAATAGCACAAGCATGCTTGGACCAAGGGGCAAACCATGTTGAAACCTATTCTCTGGATGTAACGGATGCAGATTTATCTGAGAAAACAGCCAAGGAATTTATGGAGCTTGGGGAAAAAGGTATTGACATCGTTGTCGCCAATGCAGGCGTAGCTATATCTGACCGACTGTCCAAAGGTGAGTCCTCACGAATCAATCATGTCTTAAACACCAATGTTTTAGGCGTTACCAATACCATTATCCCTTTTATCCCCAAAATGAAGGAACAAAAACAAGGAAAATGCGTCATTGTCTCTTCTCTTGCAGGATTCAACCCTATGCCTTATTTCGGCGGTTATTCCGCCTCAAAAGTAGCAGTTAGAATGCTCAGTGATAGCTGGCGAAAGACTTTGTTAAAACACAACATCCAATTTACCACCATCTGCCCGGGCTTCATTAAAAGTGAGATGACCGACGTTAATGAATTTCACATGCTTTTTTTGATGGAGACCGATGTGGCTGCTAGAAAAATGCTGCGAGCCATTGATGTTGGTAAGAAAACCTACATTCTTCCTTGGCAATGGCGAGTGTTGATTAATCTCAAGCTGTTCAAATTGGCCCAAAAATTATTGGCCTAATTAGTCAGAAATAATCGAGTTGTATATGTTTCGCATTTTCACTCTTGTTTTCGTTGTCCTGCTATCTTGCAGTATTCACTCGCAAGAAATTTTAAGACCGGACCGACCAGTTGCTTTCGTTGGTGGAATGTTGCTCGATGGATACGAGGCGTCTGAACCCATTCATCATTCAGTTGTGATATTTGATGACGGACGCATTGTTGCTGTTGGCGAACGCCACGATACTCCAATCCCTGGCAATGCCACTGTCATCGATATTAGTGGCAAGACACTGTTGCCGGGTCTAATCGACGCACACGTCCATGTCGATCTAATAGGGCATGGAGATTACACCCGCTATTATAAATTCCTTCAAGGCACCAAGCGGCTGCATGAGGTCATGCCGATAGCCGCAAAACAGATGCTTCGTGCCGGCGTGACCAGTGCTATTGATTTGGGCACACCATTCCAGATACTGGACTTACGCGACCAGATCCGTGCAGGAGAGATTCCTGGACCACGTCTTACAATTTCGGGACCTTGGATAACCCGTATCAGATGGCCCGGGATACCACCCGAATATGAGATCTTCATTGACAGCCCAGAAGAAGCCGCAACAAGGACTCGGGAGCTGATTGAACAAGGCGCAGACGTTATCAAGGTCTGGGCAGGGCTCACTGAGGAAGATTATCGTGCTGTCGTTGATGTAGCACACCAACATGGGGTGAAAGTGCACGCCCATCTGTACCACCCAGAAGCCATTCGTGCCGCTATTGCTGCAGGCGTCGATGTTTTCCAACACGTGGGATCCGCTCGTAATCCACCATACGACGATGACCTACTGGCACAAATAGCACACAACGGTATCCCGATTGTGCAGACAATTTCCCACCGTATCTGGGTATATCCGGCGACCGTGGCGTTTCCTGAAAGACTGTACAACCCGATTCATAAAAAAGACATGCCGCCTGATATTTATGCTGAGGTCATTGATTCTTTCAACAATTTTCATCGACTCTCCTATTTCTATGATATTGGGACTGAGACCCGAAATTCTAAAGTGGCAGCACGGCAATTTATAGAGGCTGGTGCTTACATGGGTGTTGGAACCGATGCGGCCAGTCCGCTCAATTTTCACACCGAAGCCATGTGGTATGAAATGTCAGCATTAGTCGAAAGTGGCATGACACCCATTCAGGTTATATCAGCAGCTACCAAAACCAACGCCGAGATCCTTGGTCAGTTTGAACAACTGGGAACGATCGAACCCGGTAAAATGGCAGACATGATTGTTATCGATGGCAATCCTTTGGCCAACATCGATGCAATGGCACACGTAGAAATTGTCGTGAAGGATGGCGGTGTCTGGTATGCAGAAAGTGCCGCATCCGGACCGGTGATTGAAATCGGTCACGCCTTTTGACGAACTACCGTTTATTAATGATTTGCACCATCAACTAACCAGTGTAGAATTTTTGACCCTTTTTTTGGTGCAAATAAAGTAGATCTGTGGGGGTAAACCGATCGCCATGTTTTTCTGCCAATCGTTCCATTGTTGCAACAATTTGATCCGCTCCCATTGCATCAATCAATCTAAAGGGCCCGCCCATAAATGGAGGGAAGCCCATGCCAAAAATAGCGCCAATATCGCCGTCCTGAGGTGATTCAATGATTTCCCCTTGAAGCGCTACTACTGCTTCGTTGATCATACACATAAACAAACGATCTTGGATATCCTGCACCTCAATCTTGATTTTTTGATCTCGAGCAAGAATTTTATCGACTTCTGGATTAAATTTGATCTGCTCCCCAGTTTTTTTGTTGTAGATGTAAAAACCACTACCGCCTTTCTTACCAAGAAGCCCGCCTTTGTCATACAGCGTTTTTGCACTCAATGAAATCGGACCCGACTGGTTTTCATCCAACTGATCCAGCATCTCTTCACTCATTACGCTTGCACAAATATCAAGTCCAACCTGATCCATGAGAGATAGAGGACCTATGGGCAATCCCTTGGCCTTAATGGCTCGGTCGATGCTTGCCACGTCCCCTCCTTCATCAACCATCAGCAAAGCCTCATTCATGTAGGGTGAAAGTATACGATTGACGTAGAAACCTGGACTATCCTTAACGATGATGCAAGTTTTACCCTGTTTTACCCCGATGTCATAACAGGCAGCAACAACTTGATCCGCTGTAGTTTTGGTTCTTACTATTTCGAGTAAGGGCATTAACGGCACTGGGGAAAAATAATGCATTCCAATGATGTTTTCTGGACGTTTTGCCGACACTGCCATTTCGGTAATTGAAAGAGATGAAGTATTGGAAGCAATAATTGTATCGTCGTTTGTGTGCGATTCCACCTCTGCAATAATCTCCTTTTTTAACTCGATATTTTCGAAAACTGCTTCGATAACCAAATCGACTCTTGAAAGATCAGAAAATTCGATGTTGCCGCTCATGCGGTGGATGATTCGCTTGGCGTCAAGGGGTGAAAGTGCCTTCTGTTTGACTTTCTTTTGTAGCCGCTTCCATATCATCTGTTTGGATTGGCTGATTGTTGCATCGCTGACGTCTTTGATGAAGACATCTATGCCATTCTTGATTGAAACTTCGGCAATGCCGGCGCCCATAAAACCTGCCCCCAAAACACCAATCCTGCTGATGGGTTTTGTATTTAATCCTATGGGGTTTTTCTTTTTTGCAGTTGAGCTAAAAAATATTCTCATCAGTTCCTTGCTGACATCACCAATAATTAATTTTTCACAGTTTTCAGACTCGGCTAGATAACCTGCTTGCATCCCTTTTTTAAAACCAGTCTGAACTGAGTCAATAATCGCCAATGGCGCAGGGTAAAACCCTTGGGTCATTTTCATTATCCTTTTGCGTGCTTGGTTGAATACGATTTGATTGCCCAGAAAAGTATGATCAAGAAAACGATTTAGAATGGGTATTTTTCTTTGGCGTCGAGTTGGTTTCTTTGCGAGAGATTTGGCTAAGATACATGCAGCAGCTAAAAGTTTGTTTTCGTTAACCAACTCATCAACCAAACCAATCTTTCGTGCCTTATAGGCAAAAATATTCTTCCCTGTGACCATCATATCAAGGGCGTTGCTTAATCCAATTAAACGCGGCAACCTCTGGGTTCCTCCACCTGCAGGAAGAATTCCCAATTTTACCTCGGGAAGACCAAATTTGGTCGAGGGATGATTCGAGGCAATCCGCCCCTTACAAGCAAGTGCAATTTCTGTTCCCAAACCATAGCAGGTACCGTGTACAGCAGCTACGATTGGTTTAGAAAAATCCTCAATATATTGCAAAATTCGATGCCCTTCTTGGAAAAAGGGTAAAAAATCACCTTCCTTTTCAGCTTTAAAAGAGTTGATATCAAAACCCGCTACAAAATCTTTTTTCTTGCTGATGAGAACAACAGCCGATAGAGAGTCGTCATTAGCAATACCATCGAATATTTCTTCAAAATTCGACATTGAATCGAACGACAGAATGTTTTGCTCTGAGTTTGCTTTATCCAGCCAAACTACTGCAATACCATCCTTATGTTCTATTTGTATATTTGTTTCAGTCTCAGGACTCATGAATATTTTCAATGGTATCGTTCCAAGATCATGGCATGACCATGTGCACCTGCGGCACAAGCTGCAATCAAGGCATAGTTGGATTTTTGCTTGAGCATTTTATTCGATGCCATAGTGACCAACCGGGCTCCGGTTGCACCAAATGGATGTCCAATAGAGAGAGAGCCGCCTTGGGTGTTTATTTTTTCCATCGGAATTTTACCCAGCATTTGCTTCAATCCTAGTTTCTCCGTTGCAAATGCATCCGATTCCAGTGCTTTCAGAACAGCGAGGACTTGACCAGCGAATGCCTCATGCAACTCAAATACATCAATGTCATCCAGAGTTAAGCCAGTTTTTTGCAACACTTTAGGTATTGCATACGCGGGGCCCAATAACAGCTCATCGTCCAAGCTTTGTCCGGTGAATGCAAAGTCTATAACTCTAGATTTTGGTCTTAAATTTAATTCCAAGGCTTTGTCTTCAGTCATGATTAATGTGGCTGCAGCGCCATCGGTTAGAAATGAAGAATTGGCAGCTGTAAAAGTTCCGTATTTTCGATCAAAAGCGGGTTTTAAATTTGCAATTCCCTCGGCTGTGGTATCACCTCGAATGCCGTTGTCTTCTTTAATCGATTTGAAATTGGGGGGCAGAGACACCTCAATGATATCCTCAAAGGATCCTTCTTCTGTTGCTTTCGCTGCTAGTTGATGGGATCGTGCTGCAAAAGCATCGGTTTCTTCTCTGGACACACCAAATCTAGACGCGATGATTTCTCCATCCTCTCCCATTGTTCGATTAGTTGAAAACTCAGCAATACTCGGAGGGTCTGGGAAAAAATCACTGGGCCTTAGAGAAAATAAGAATCTGAGACCCTGCATTGGTGTTTTTATTTTTTGTGCTTGGATTAGTTTTTTTCGCATCTTCTTCTTATAACCAATAGGTGTATCGGAAGCACAATCAACGCCACCGGCGATAATCACTTCGGCTTGACCCGATAGGATTTCCCCTATGGCATCGGCGATGGCTCTATTGGCTGAAATACAGGCTTGGCTGACGGTATAGCATGGCGCTGATTCTGGAACACCTGCGAGCAGTGCCGACTCTCTAGCCACATTGTGAGTTTTAACATTGGCAACCACATTGCCCATCACAACTCCATCTATCTCTGTTGGATTGATCCCTGTCCTGGAGAGCAGGCCTTTGATTGCCAAGTGCCCCAATTCATAGGTTGCAAGATCTGCATATCCTGTGCCAGCCCTCAAAAAAGGTGTTCGCACACCGTCAACAAAAACAATATTTTTTTCTAAACTCATTAACGCTTATACCTCTTACGAATGAGGGACTGATCATACTATCAAAAATAACCTTTCATTGTTAATGTGCAGTTTTTGCTTTGCTCAAAATACAATCTACAATACCCATTGATTCAAAATTATAAACTTCTGAACTGAAAAATATCGTATGAAAAACACCCGAATACAGCGTTTTCTTTGCAGTCCGATCAAACAAAATCAAAATCAGGTAACACTGACTGGGGATACCGCTCACCATTTAATTCGTGTGTTGCGTTTAAAAATCGGGGACAGGTTATGTGTATTCGATCAGAGTGGGTATGAATGGGATGCGGAAATTGTGGCTAAAAAAAGACAATCGGTCGAAGTCGTCTTACTCAATTGCCATCAGCCTGATGTTGAATCTCCTTTGCAAATAACTCTTCTGCAATCAATATCTAAAAGCAACCGAATGGATTTAGTTATGCAAAAAGCAACTGAATTGGGCGTTCATAGAATTGTACCGATGCTGTCTAAAAATACTGTTGTTCGGTTAAATGCCAAGAATACCCCAAGAAAAATGAGTCATTGGAAAAAAATAACAATCGGTGCCAGCGAACAATCTGGAAGGGTGCGCTTGCCCGAAATTCTCGAACCTCAAGAGTTAAATCAGGACCTTTTAAGTCAATATAAACAGGGAATAGGGTTTTTTTTAGACACTACTGGAACAGATAATTTTAGTGCGGGGAAAGCTACAAATATTACAGTAGCCATAGGACCAGAAGGAGGTTTCAGTAATGACGAAAAAACAATGGCAGAAAAATCTGGCTATAAAATTGTTAAAACCGGGCCCAGACTTCTTAGAACAGAAACGGCCCCGATTATGGCTTTGAGTATCCTTCAATACCTTTATGGAGATTTAGTTAATTAGTTTAGAATGAAATCAATCTGATAGAAAAAAAGACATGACAAAAAAGAAATTAGCAGTGGTTATGGACCCGATAGCGGAAATCATTCCAGAAAAAGATGGAACACTTGGTCTGTTGTTGGAAGCCCAATCTAGGTCTTACGAACTGATTTATTTTGAGCAACAGGATCTAAGGATAATAAACGGAATCGCTATGGGTTCTGGCAGGCAGTTGACGGTTGAAGACAATGTAACTACCTGGTTCTCCCTATCTGACAAAAACGAGATCCCATTATCAGAGTTTGATGTTATCTTGATGAGAAAAGATCCGCCCTTTAGTACAGAGTATATCTACACTACTTACATGCTTGATCTTGCAGAGTCCTCAGGGGTACTGGTCATTAATAGCCCCGTGTCGTTAAGAAATTTTAATGAAAAAGTAAGCGTTAGTTTTTTCCCTGAGTGTGCTGCACCCTCTTTGGTGACATCCTCGATAAATCATTTACAGGATTTTCTCAAACTGCATAAAAAGATTGTGGTCAAACCGCTCGATGAAATGGGTGGAAAATCAATTTTTGTTATTGCTGAAGGCGATTTAAACACCAACTCCATATTGGAGATCATCACCCATGAAAACAGAGAGACGATCATGGCTCAATTGTATATTCCAGAAGTTCTTGAAGGAGACAAGAGAATACATATAGTTGATGGAAAGCACACAGATGTTTTACTTGCTCGGATACCACTGGAAACAGACAATCGAGGAAATCTGGTCGCGGGAGCTCAACCCAAAACTCAAGCCCTGAGTGAAAATGATAAACGCATCTGCAATCTAATCGGTCCAAAATTACAAGCCAGCGGTATTTATTTTGCTGGGATAGATGTCATCGGCAATTTTCTTACTGAGATCAACATAACCAGCCCAACTGGGATGAGAGAGATAAAAAAATACGCTGACTATGATGTGGTTGGTATCTTTTTTGATCTAATGGAAAAGAAACTAAATGATTAATAAAACAAATCAAATCAATAATTTTGTTGGGCAGTTGCTCATTGCGTCTCCCAGTCTTAACGACCCTAATTTTCATCAAACCGTAACTTATATTTGCGAAAACGATGAGTCTGGTTCATTCGGCTTGATCATCAACAGACCCATGAAAACCAATATTTCTGAAGTGCTCAATCAACTCAACCTAGATACCCCCAATGAACCGGGCAATTTCCCTGTCCTTCAAGGCGGGCCTGTCGGCCTGGAACGAGGTTTTGTGTTGCACAAAGAAGGAGAATGGGAAAATACATCCAGGATTAATGAAGACATTTCCATAACCACTTCCAAGGATATACTTCTTTCAATGGCATCAGGCAATGGTCCCTCTGAATCACTGCTTATCCTTGGTTATTCTGGCTGGGGGGCTGGACAATTGGAGCAAGAATTAAAAACTAATTCCTGGATTAATGCCCCGGCGAGTCAGGATATATTGTTTACTGTCCCCTATAAAAATCGCTGGGAGGAAGCCATCAATCTCCTAGGCGTCAACGTCAGCAACATCAGCGGTCAAATAGGCCATGCTTAGCATATTGGGTATCGCATTTCACAGTTATTAATAATCGATGAATTTGAAGCCTAACAGCGTTCTGATTGGCTTTGACTTTGGCACAAAAAAAATGGGTGTTGCCGTAGCCCAATGCATAACCAAAACAGCAACTCCCTTGAATGTTCTTCAAATTAAGAACGGCAATCCCAACTGGGAGCAACTGGATCAAATAATCAATGATTACAAACCGGATTTGGCAATCATTGGATACCCCGGTAAAGACAATAAAAGCACTTCTCTTTTAGCCGATAAAATTGAAAAGTTTGGATCTGCAATTGAAAAACATTATACAATGCCCACAATATTTTTTGATGAGAGTTATAGCACAACCATGGCCAGGCAAGAACTCAGAGATCTGCGTAGAGATCGAATCCTGAGTAGAAGAATAAAAAGAGGACAAGTGGACAGCATGGCAGCAAAAATAATTCTTGAGCAATGGTTAAAGTTAGAAACTCTGGGATGAAAAATTATCATTAACCAAGAGATTAAATAATGATGGTGTAACCAAGTGAAACATCTGCTTTATCTAAAAGAACTAAACCAAAGAACAATATCAAAACTTCTTGCACATGCAGAAACATTTTTATCCACCAACAACTTTCCACCACCACAAGATAAAAACCTCCAAGGCATTACCTTGGCAAATTTATTTCTAGAACCCAGCACTAGAACCAGAAGCTCGTTTCAAATTGCAGCCAAAAGGCTCGGAGCGGATGTTTTGAATATCGATGAACAACATTCTTCTAGAACTAAAGGCGAAACCATAATCGATACGATCCGAACACTGGAAGCAATGGGAGTCAACTACTTTGTAGTCCGACATAAAGAAAGAGGTATCCTGTCAAAAATTGTTGCAAACGTAGATTTAGGCTCGCATGTTATTAATGGAGGTGAGTCTGTTGACTCTCATCCAACTCAGGGATTATTAGATTTGCTAACAATAAAAAAACACAAGAAAGGATTTGATCAAATCAAAGTTGCCATCGTCGGAGATATAAAACATTCTCGTGTGGCCAGGTCTTTGGCTGAAGGTTTGGCTACCATGGCAGTCAAAACATTGACCCTGATCGCCCCGGAAGAATTCAAACCAGATATGAAGTTCTACCCCAATGCAGAACACTGTAAAAATCTTGATCAAGGATTAGTCAATGCTGATGTCGTGGTGGCTCTTAGAGTGCAAAGAGAAAGAATCGAGAGTCTCACAGAAACAATTAGTCCGGATCATTACTTTGAAAAATATGGGCTAACAATGAAGCGATTGGAGCCCTGCAATGATGATGTTATCGTCATGCACCCTGGACCTATGAATCGTGGTGTAGAAATTTCAGATGAGGTAGCAGATGGGGCAAATTCTGTGATCAGAGAGCAAATCACCAATGGAATTGCGATAAGAATGGCACTGTTATCAATGATGCAAGCAGAAGTGATGAAATAATGGTGCACCGATCTGCAACAGTTTTTGAAGAAAAATCCAGGGTTATTCAACAAATAGAATTCGCTGGGGAACAATTCGTACTAACTCTTGAAGCTCACAAATCTTCGATAACCGCCTTACCTGGCGAATTTGCCTTCGTTGATTGTGGTGAAAATATACTGTTGAGGAGACCACTGTCTTACCTAAGAGCGAACAAAGAACAAAAAACGGTTGAATTTCTATACAAAATCATCGGTCCAGGTCTCGAAGCCCTAAGTAAACTTCAACCAGGTGATGAGGTGAGTCTAATGGGTCCAATCGGCACAGGTTTTAACTTCGAAAAACCTAACCAAATCCCAGTTGTAATCGGTGGAGGAGTTGGCATTCCTCCAGTGCTTTTCTTAGCAGAATACCTAAAGAATCTAAATCAAGGGCATGCACCGATTGCGTTTTTTGGTTCTGAACTCCCCTTTCCTTTTGCAACGGTAAAATCCTTAATAACAGTCAATGGCATGAAAAATGACAACAACACTTCTATTGTTGACATGGAAAACAAAAACATTCCCTGCCGTTTAGCCAGCCTGAATGACTTCGAGGGTTGCTACCAGGGGTATGTGACAGCATTGGCTGAACAATGGATTCGAACACTGAGTAAAGAAGAATTAAAACGAATTGTCATTTACGCATGTGGACCAGAGCCAATGCTGCAAGCTGCTGCCAAACTCGCTGAAGTTTACCAAATTGATTGTCAGTTATCGCTTGAGGAATTTATGGCTTGTGCAATTGGTGGTTGTGCAGGGTGTGTGGTTGAAGTGACACTTCCAGAAGGTGTTGCAATGAAAAGGGTCTGTGTTGATGGTCCCGTATTCGATGCACAAAGCATTTTCCCAAGATGATTGACATTGAAAAAAATTATCAAGCATTGCAATCCAGAATTCGGTCATCTTTGGCATTAACTGGCCAGGAAGAATCTGGCTTTACAATCGTCGCAGTCAGCAAGAAGAAATCGTTGGCCGAGATTGAAACAGCGTACCGACTAGGCCTGAACCATTTTGGAGAAAATTACGTGCAAGAAGCCGTACAAAAAATAAAAAGCTTCCACCATAAAGCAACCTGGCATTTTATTGGTTCCATTCAATCCAACAAAGCCAAACCCATTTCAGAAAATTTTGATTGGGTGCATACCATAACCAGATACAGCATAGCTGAGAAACTGGATAAATATAGGCCCAAGTCCATGCCTCCGCTCCATGTCTGTATCCAGATACAACTGCATCAAGATGATTCCAGAAACAGTCTGCCAATAAACAAATTACCTGAAATGGCGACAAAAATTGAAAATTTGCCAAATTTAAAATTGAGAGGCCTCATGGGCATGACCCGTTTTGGTGCATCTGAAGAAGAACGACATCAAAGCTACAAAACAATGGAAATGGCATCTGAGTCTCTCAAGAATAATGGATTTGCAATAGACACGTTGTCTATGGGTATGTCTGATGATCTTGAAATAGCGATTCACAATCATGCAAATATGATTAGAATAGGCACTGCATTATTTGGGCCAAGGCAATAAAAAATGAATCATGAAAATAAAAAAATAGCTTTTATTGGTGGTGGTATGGTCGCCGAAGCAATAATCAGAGGAATGATTCTTCACGGTCACAATCCCAGAAGCATATTTGTCTCAGACCCATCACAAAAAAGAAGGGAGCTTCTGGCTGTCTTGAACGGAGGACTTAATATTGAGACTGACAACAATTTAGTTGCCGAGGTCTGTGACGTTTTGGTTTTAGCACTTAAACCACAAATTTTTGTTGATGTTGTCGAAAAGATTGCTGAAACGCACAAAAAAAACAATTCGGTCGTTATCTCAGTGGCTGCTGGTATTGCACTTGATACTTTGAAATCTATTTTTGGTGATACATCAAAACTCTGCCGGGTCATGCCAAACCAGCCTTGTCTTATAGGCAGGGGGGTGTCAGCATTAATCGCCAGCAATCTGAATGAAGATGAGAAAGCCTTGGCTTCTTATTTATTCGATTCCGTGGGTAAATCCATTTGGATTGAAAATGAAGATTGGATGCATACGGTTACTGCTGTTTCTGGAAGCGGTCCTGCCTACTTTTACCATATGATGGAATTATTAACTGAATCAGCAAAAATTGCTGGTATACCTGAACAGATTGCACAAGAACTGGTTATTCACACAGCAATTGGATCCAGTCAACTCGCTCTAAATAGTTCCGATGATTTTGCAACACTTCGAAAAAAAGTGATGTCTCCAGGAGGAACCACTGAAGCAGCATTTGAATCACTTGAAAACAACAACATTCAATCGATCTGGAAACAGGCCATCGATGCTGCTACCCAAAGATCAATTGAATTGGGCAACCAAGACTCTGATAATGAATCCGAATAAACCAATCATAAAATCTAATGGAAAATGTATTCTTATTTTTGTTCCGGACGTTCGTTGACTTTATTACCATTGTTTTGATTTTGAGGCTAATTGCCTCCCGCTGGATTAGTGCAAACAATCCAATCCATCAATCAATAGTTCTGATTACCAGTCCAATCATTAGACCTTTTACTTCAAGGTTTTCAAAACGGTCGTCTCTCGGAATTATATTGATTAGCCTTTGTCTGCTCATTGAACTCTTCGCCTTGTGGTTCATGACGACGATTAATTGTCTGAACGGACCCAATTTCCTTCAACTCATTGGCCTGGGCACAATGAAATTGATGATCCTGTTTTTGAGGATATTTTTTATCAGCATATTGGCCCATGTCATACTAACTTGGCTCAGCCCCAATAGTTTTACTCCTGCAACACGGTTTATTGGTGAACTGGTTGCACCAGTTCTGAGGCCGATAAAAGCACGGTTGCCCTACCTTGCAGGTTTAGACTTTTCGCCACTGATTGCAGTAGTAATTATCCAATCAATGATTATGATTATTCCTATAAACACTGTTTTTTCTGGGATTCTATGTTCGAATTTCAGACAAATACTTTAGCGGTCTCCAACGATGAAAATAGTGAATATAAATGTTCATAAACACGATATGAAATTAAAGGCCCCATGGGCCATTGCTGGAAGAGTGACCGAATCGGTGCAAAACATATTTATCGAAATACAATCAAACCAAGACATAAAAGGATTTGGAGCCGGAGCACCCGCTCCAGATGTAACAGGAGAAAATTTTACTGCTGCGTACAATAACCTGCAGTCCATGGCAGAAAAAATGATTGGCTGGGATATAGGCAATGAAACCCATGTCCTCGAAAGACTGCAATCAGATCTCAAACATTTTCCAGCTGTGAGAGCCGCGATTGACATGGCGCTTTTTGACTTGCTGGCAAAGTCAGAAAAAACATCCCTGGTAGAGCGCCTGGGACAAGTGCACCAATCCTTTCCTACATCCATCACCATTGGTGTTGCATCATTAGAACAAACTGTAAAAGATGCAAAAAATCACCTGCAACAAGGATTCCAAATCTTAAAACTAAAAATTGGAGAAAACGTTGATGAAGACATTGACAAAGTATTTGCACTTTCCGAATTAAACTCAGGTAGTCCATTGATCAGAGTCGATGCCAATCAAGGTTACTCGATTGCAGACTTGGAAAAATTCTACGATCAGACGAACCACCTGGGGCTTGAATTAATAGAACAGCCTCTCCCAAGGAATCAAATCAAGGAAATGCTTAATTTCCCTGAAGAACTAAGGGCTATTTGTGTTGCAGATGAGAGTCTGCATTCACCTGCTGATGCCATCCGACTGACGGATAAAATAAAGCCGTTCGGTGTCTTCAACATCAAATTGATGAAAGCCGGTGGGATATACCCAGCGTTGAAAATCGCCAAGATTGCTGAAAATGAGGGTATAAAATTGATGTGGGGTTGTATGGATGAAAGCAAAATCAGTATCGCAGCGGCACTCCACGCCGCCTTAGCAAGTTCAGCCACAGAGTATCTGGATTTGGATGGTCATTTTGACTTGAAATGGGACTTAATCTCCGGTGGGTATATTTGTGATAATGGGGTCATGACAACAAACAATAAACCAGGTTTGGGAGTCTACGATGAAACCTAATCCCAGAGGCACTGCTCTGCTCTACAGCGGCGGGATGTTGGCTGACCTCCATGGAAAAACATCTCATGGTTTGCTCCGATACTCAAAACGCTTCCAGATTTTAGGCGTCGTTGACCATAAACATGCTGGTCGAATGTCCGCTGAATTAGTTTCCAACTGCCAAGATGACCTGCCAATTTATAGTGACATCACCAAAGCCATTGAGGGATTAGGTACGAAACCTGAGTATCTAATCATCGGTCTTTCCTTTCATGGCGGACTACTGCCTGAAACCCATAGGAACTCAATAAATCAAGCTCTGAAAGCAGGAATCAATGTGGTTTCTGGTTTGCACCAGATGCTAGGCGAAGATCCGGAATTCGCCAAACTTGCCAAAGAGTTTGGAAGCACCATCTACGACATTCGCCGACCAAGAAAAATCGAAGATTTATCCTTCTGGACTGGAAAAGTATTGAGTTTGAAAACACCAAGAATTGCTGTCTTAGGAACCGACTGTGCCCTTGGCAAAAGGACCACCTGCCAGTTTTTACTTCAGGCATGTCATGAATCTAACATAAAAGCAGAACTTATCTACACAGGACAAACTGGTTTCTTGCAGGGTTTTAAACATGGTTTCCTTTTAGACGCAACGCTGAATGACTTTGTTACCGGTGAGTTGGAAAAAGCAATTATGGAATGTGATGCAATTAGTCGACCGGAAATAATGCTGATTGAAGGACAATCCTCCTTAAGGAATCCTTCAGGTCCTTGCGGATCGGAACTCATACTTGCAGGGGATGTAAACGGTGTCATTCTTGTCCATGCTATTGATCGAGATTACTTTGAAGGTTTTGAAGAACTCAAGTTACCGCTGCCGACTATTGAAGAAGAAATAAAGCTGATAGCCAGCTACGGGAAAAAAACAATTGCTGTTTGTATTAACTCGGACAACAAAGATTTTGACACGCAAACAGTTGCAGATCAGTTAAATTTGCCGGTCGTTAACCCAATCTTTGAAAAAGTTACTCCAATCATTGAAGTCATCAAAGAAACTATTTTGCAGTAACCTCGTGCCGTATTCTTAACACAACCGTGTTTGAAACGTACAAAAGATCTGCAATCTTTCGCACCAGATAATCTTCGTATTTATCGAGTTCCTGATCAACCATCGCAAGCTCCCAAAGCATCCCAATGACCTTCTCCTTTTCAATTTGAGTTAATTTTGTATGCAAGGCTCGGGTAAATTCATGCAAAGAAACCGCATCGTCTGCTTTTTTTTGCCCTTCTTCAAACAAACTCTGAGCATCGGCATGGGAAATACTAAAATGAACCTCTAAAAGCTCAGTTATCTTCTTATCCTCGTACTCATCTTGATGAAAATCAGCTCTGGCCATTTCAATTAAAAGCACCGCTGTTGCCATTTCGACCGTGTCAAAAATTTCTTCAGATTGATCTGTGGGTTTTTTTGATCTAAAAAATTTAAACAATCTTGACATTGAGTCTATTTTTTCCCATTTTATTTAATTTTCTTGAAACCGAACTACAAACCATAAACGAATTGTTTTAATTTGACATCCATTTTTCATAGAATACACAGGGTAAAAAAATGAACTCAGATATGTCAAATAACATCTCATCTTCATTGGCTCTAAAATTGGGTATCACATTCAGTTTCCTGTTCTCAGGATTGATATGGCTTACTGATCTCTTGTGGTTGCAAGAACCATTGCTATTGCCGAAACCAGATGGCATACCCTTTTGGTACAAATGGCAATTGCTAAATCCTGATTTTATCAGTCGATCAAGTGCATGGGGGCTTTATTTGGGTCACCAAATTGTTATCTGGTGGTTGATTTTCAAAGCCCAAGCAAGTAAGCCTAAATACATATCAGGCTTGCACTGGTTTAACGTTGCAGCTTTGATAGCAAATGCACTTTTTATATCGCTACATTTGCTGCAAACTCACCTCTTCTATGACGGTTTGGCTCAAGATGTCACTGAAGAGTCAGCTCAATATTCGGTCATTGTTCTATTGATTGTAGTTCTGATGATAGAGAATCAAAGACGAGGGTTGTTTTTTGGCAAACCCCTGGATTTTGTTACCAGAGCATCACAGGGGCTGAGAAAATACCATGGCTACTATTTTGCCTGGGCAACAATCTACACCTTTTGGTATCACCCAATGGTGATGACGCAAGGTCATTTATTAGGGTTTTTCTATATGTTCTTAATCCTTTTGCAAGGCAGCCTATTTTTTACTCGTGCGCATTTGAATCCAAAATGGACCATTTTTGTTGAAGTAATGGTAGTCATTCATGCTTTGTTAGTTGCGCTAATGAACAGTCACAACTGGCCAATGTTTCTGTTTGGTTTTCTCGGAGTGTTTATGGTAACTCAGATGTACGGGTTGCCACTCAGCCAAAAAATGAGATGGCTGCTGTGGTCCTTATTCATTGGGCTTATTGTTGTCGTCTACAATTTTAAAGGGTGGGAACAATCCTATGAAGTTATCTTTGTTGCAGGTACAGAATGGGCCTTTGTGATTTTGGTTTCGGGTTTGATATTATTTTTCCAATCTGCTTTCATAAAAAAGCTAGCGCCTCAGAAAAAGACAAAGTCATGAAATTAACTTCTTCAACCTTTAACCACAATGATTTCATCCCTGAACGTTGCGCTTTTTGCATCAAGGATCCTGACAATCATACGGCATTTGGAGACAACAAAAACCCCCAACTATCTTGGTCAGAGATAGCTGCAGAAGCAAAGTCCTTGGTCTTGATCTGCGTTGACACATCCGTGCCTTCTTCCCTTGAAAATTTTAACAAGGAGGGTAGAACCATTGCTACAGGGTTGCCTCGAGTGGAATTTATCCACTGGGTTATGGTTGACATCCAGCCCAGGAATGGAGGTGTAAAAGAAGGTGCATGTTCTGACGGGATTACACCAGGAGGCAAGCAAGATCCAAATGGGCCTCAGGGCTCAAGGCAAGGCATTAACGATTACACGGGTTTCATGGCAGGCGACCCGGAAATGCAAGGCAACTATTTTGGGTACGATGGTCCTTGCCCACCTTGGAACGATGAACTTGTACACCATTATCGGTTCAAGCTTTTTGCCTGCGACTTTGATATTTGCCCAGTAGAGGGCGCCTTTACCGGCCAGAATGTTTTTCAAACCATTGAAGGGCATGTTATTGCCGAGACAGAACTGGTCGGATTGTACAGCCTTAACCCTGATCTTGGATAATTTTACTCAAAGACTGCAAGGCTTAGTCATCGGATTCAAAATTTAGTGACAACGAGTTGATGCAATACCTCAGCCCAGTTGGTGCTGGGCCATCGGAAAAAACATGGCCAAGATGTGCGCCACAATCCCCACAAAGTACTTCGTCACGGACCATCCCCTGGCTGTGATCGGATTCTATTGTCACAGACTCATCGGTGTCCATATCATAAAAGCTAGGCCAGCCTGTTCCTGAATCAAATTTTGTTACGGAATTAAACAATCTATTACCACAACAGACACACAGATATGCCCCTGATTCCTTGTTGTGGAGATAGTTTCCAGTAAACGGCGCCTCGGTTCCCTTTTCCTGGGTAACGTTAAATTGTTCATCGGTTAAATGGCCAATATCGCTGTGGTTGTCGCTTCGATCTTTATTCATAATGCTTTCCCAAAAAACTTTTTCAAATGGATTCACGATTTTAATCATTTTTGGTGTATGTCTATAATGCAATTTGCAATTAAACTAATATCATGAAAGCCAAACAAGAATCTGCATTTGCTTATTTCCATCCCAAAAACTGGATAATAATCCTGGTTCTTGCGTTAACCAGAACATTAGTATTACTCCCGTATCCATTCATTGTCAAAATTGGAGAGTTGTTGGGACATGCCTTGTACCGAATTCCATCCTCACGTTCACAAGTCGCATTGAGGAATATACAACTATGCTTTCCCAACTTGTCGTCTAAAGAACAGAACAACTTATTACGAAAACACTTCATCTCACTTGGCATTGGTTTTATTGAGGTCGGTATTGCCCGGTGGAAACCCACAAAAAAACTAAAACAGATTGTTCGGATACAAGGCCTTGAAAACCTGCAGGATGCAATTGCAAAAAATAAGGGTGTCATCCTCCTTAGTGCACATTTCACTTTACTGGAAATAAGTGCTCTGATTGGTCGCAATAACATCGGGGTGGGGCTGCCTCCTTTGGTTGGAATGTACCGTTTAGGGAACAATCCGATAATCAATCGTTTCTTTCGCAATACCAGGCTCAAATCGTGTGAGAGCTTAGTCACCAAAAACGAAGTCAAAAATTTAATTCGAGCACTCAAAGATAAGAAAATGGTTTGGTATGCGGCCGATCAGAATTTTATCGGTAAAAATGCCATACCAGTTAAGTTTTTTGGGCACGACGCAATGACTAACGCAAGCATAACTCGGATCGCAGAAATCACTGGCTGCCCCGTATTGCCTTTTTTACCAAGACGTCTGCCGGATGGCGAAGGTTATGTGCTAGAAATACACCCAGAAATTGACGCGTTTCCAAGCAACGATCCAAAAAAAGACATGGAAAGAATGCATCGGATTCTTGAGACCCATATCCTCAAAAATCCAGAACAATACTATTGGGTGCACCGCAGATTTAAAGGTTCTGCATCAGGTTGGGATCCTTATGGTAAAGAGAATTAAGACTCACCGTGATGCTTAGTCATACACATGTCCCAACCTGAGTTGGGGAATGCCAGCTTGTTGGCCTTGGTGACTTTGGCAATGGAACGCTTTAATCGCATCAAGTTTGAATCCGACAAACGCCTGGATGGCTCGCTGACTTTGCCTTTATCAAAATCCAGCAAAAAAACCTGATTGTTCTGATCAATTTGAATGTTTTCAGCATTCAGATCCATATGAAAAACACCCTGATCATGAAATTTGGCAATGCACTCACCAATCTTTTTCCACAATTCCTCAGTCATTAAATTACCAAGTAGTTTGTCGCTTAGGGATTCAATGTCCGGGATTTCTCTGGTGATAATGTCCGCCTTGTAACAGATTCCGTACCGAACATACCTGGCAGCAACAGGAACTGGAACAGGCAATCGTTTCTCAACCATGTAATTGAGCAAGTGCCATTCCTTGAAAGACCGAGTGTAACCTTCACCCATCCATAGGTATTGGTCCTCAACCAACCTTGCCACGAGTCCGCCTCGATTATAGTGCCTCAATACGCAAGGTTCGTCTTGAATTTTGACAAAGTAAACTGTTCCCCTACCCTTGGATTGGGAATGAGCTTGTTGGTCCATTTTCCAAAAATCAATTTCGAAAATATTCTCATCAATATCGTTCATTAAACGATCATCGTATAAGATAATACTCTGATTGATTTTTGTAACTTGGCTGGTCATATAGTGGGATCCAATATCGATAGTTTAACTCCAGATAGCATTTGTGTAATCAGATTATCAGCTCTTGGCGATTGCTGCCATGCATTGCCGGTGGTCAGAACACTTCGAGATAACTTCCCGGATACCAAACTCACTTGGATTGTTGGTAAAACAGAATTCCAGCTTCTGGAAGGCATAGAAGACATTGAATTTATCATTTTTGACAAATCTAACCTACTGCAATCTCTTATAAAACTCTCGGGTGAATTGAAACGCAGAAAATTTGACATCCTCCTGCATATGCACGCTTCAATGACCGCGAATCTGGTCAGTTGTCTTGTTAAAGCAACCAGGAAGATTGGCTTTGATAAAGATCGTGCCAGAGATTTACAGAGACTCTTTTGCAACGAAACAATCGCAGCAAAACCAAGACAACATGTTATGGATGGACTGTTTGGCTTTGCCGAACATCTTGGTGTTGGTTCGAAAAAACTTCAATGGGATCTAATGATCCCAGAGTCTGCCAGTATATTTGCAGACAATCATATACAAAAGGGAAAAATTAATTGTGTTATCAGCCCGTGCAGTAGCCAGAGGTTTGGAGAAACTTACGACAGAAGCTGGTCGGTGGAAAATTATCTAAGCGTAATAGAACATTTGATTAAAACATACGACATTCAATTAATACTTACAGGAGGAGCAACAGAAATTGAGTTGAGCTATGGTAAAAAAATCAGCCAACATTTTAAAAACCAGGTAAAAAACCTGATAAATCAGACCTCACTCAAGGAATTAGCAGCACTTGTTGACAAAGCTGATTTTGTCCTCTGTCCAGACTCAGGACCGGCACACATTGCAACTGCCATGAACACCAGTGTCATTGGACTCTATGCTATGAGCAATCCTTTGAGAAGCGGGCCTTACTGTTCTCAAGATTGTTCAATCAATGCCTACCCCAAAGCAGCCCAAAAATTTCTAAATAAAGAGATTTCAGAGTTGAAATGGGGGTACAGAATCAAAGAACCGGAAGCCATGAATCTAATTACCCCCATGGAAGTAATAAAAAAAATAGACCAGTTAATTTTACACAAGATGGAACAACATTAAATGGATTCCATCCAAACAAATAGACTGATTATAAAACCTCCTGAACCCGCAGATGTGGAAGCTCTAGTTGCATTAGTTAATAACTGGGAAGTTGTAAAATGGCTTGCGGATGTTCCCTATCCTTACAACATAAGCCATGGCATAAATTATGTGAAGAAATCAAAACAAAATATAGAGATGGGCTCACAATACAATTGTTTGATTTTTCTCCAGGATTACTTGGTAGGTGGTATTGGTCTTGACCTTCAAGAGAATGATATTTATGAACTGGGTTACTGGCTTGGTGAAGAACACTGGGGCCAAGGCATTGCTACAGAAGCAAGTCGTGCGATGCTTTCGTTTGGATTCAATGAGTTAAATCAAACTAGAATTGAAGCAGGCTATGGCGACGGCAATGATGCTTCGGCAAATGTTCTAAAAAAATTAGGCTTTGTTAATCTCGGTGAGACTATGCGTTTTTGTAAATCACACAACAAGGAAATGAAAGAACATCTTGTATATCTTGAACTAGAGAGATTTCAGAACCTTTCTTAAAACCTTCAATAATTCAACTTCATTCTCACTTTGCTCATTTATTGTTCTAATCTGGCACTTATTAAGATAAAAAATTTAAATTAATTTCATCTTTACGGGGCACGTTTTTTTGATCCAATTCGTTTGGTAAAACGAATTTATCGCTAAGCATTTTAGGCGATTTTGCAAATGTCATCTCAAGTGTATTTGGATCTCCTTTATCATCTGTTTTTCTATTATTGTTTGGATGAATATGAACTAGTTCAAGTGGAAACAAGTTAATAAATTTCTCTATTTTATTTTGATTTTTGCCAACATAATGGAACTCAATAACAAGTCCTATTATGTCTTCATTATTAGAAATTAGTTGATCCAATATCACATATTCGGAACCCTCTATATCAATTTTAAAAAATATAGGCATATCGTTTTTATTTAGCCTTTCAATTGCCTGATTAACAGAGATAGTGCTCTGCTTACCTGAACCGACCTTTTCTTTAAAGAAGACTACATCACCTGTAAAAAAATTTTTATAATCAAGAAATGTTAACACTCCTTGATAGGGTGCTGAAAACTGACCTAATAAGACTCTTAAGATTTTCTTTATAAAAAACTTTATCCAAAAAAAGATGGTGACCGTATGATCGTAAGCGTTTATTTTTTTTGGGTTAAGCGAATAAAAATCTTTTTCAAAAGACCAATCTTTTCCAATCCCCATAGCTATCAGACTTTTTGAACCATTGATTGAATTTTTTTCTACAAGATAACCGCCATCGTTGTCTTTTCCAAGACGTATGAGATTGAAGGTACCTTTTGGTTTAAATTTGGTTGGTAGCAATACGTATCAGCAAGAAATCACTATTTTCATTCCAATAACTCGGCTATTAGAAACTACAACTAATTCCAAAACTAAAAACGTTCACTCTTTTAGGATCATCAAAAGAATCGCCTTCTGTTTTGTCTGTTGCATATTCTAACATTAAGCCAATTATACACTCTCATTCAAGATGATTTTGTTGCCTTCAAAACTGCTTCGGCAATAACCAAATCCTGAACCGCAACTCCGGTTAAATCGACAACCGTGATCTGATCTCTGTCTGTTCTTCCCTTGGCTGTACCGGAAAAGATATCCCCTAATTCCAAAATATCCTCTTCTTTGACCGTCCCCTGTTTCAGTCCTTGATGTATTTCACCCCTTTCTTTGTTTTGTGCGATGCTGTCTGCGACCACAATAGATGCTTTATCAAGAATTCTTGGGTCCAATTCACATTTATCTGGCGTATCTGAACCCACAGCGGTTATATGCGTTCCAGGCTGGATCCACTCAACATCAATGATGGGCTCCTTGGCGGATGTGGTGGTGATTAATAATTGGGACCGTTCGGTCAATTCCCTTAAATCGGAGCAAGCAGTGATTCTGACATCTAAATCAGAAAGGTCTTGCACCAGCTCATCCAACCTTGCTGCATTCCTTCCCCAACAGCATATTTCCTTTATCGGCATAACATCCAATAGGCACCTTGCTTGATGTCTGGCTTGAACTCCAGTACCAATGATTGAAGCAGTTTCAACACCAACATTGGCCATTGCTTTGGAAGCAATTGCTCCTGCAATGCCTGTTCTTAGGTCTGTCAAATTGGCATCGTCAATAAGCACTGCTCTGGGGACTCCTGTTTTGATATCAAACAGAATCATCATTCCCTGTCCTGGGGCCACATTGTGATCTCGATTGTTGGCAAAACCAGAGGCAATTTTCACGACGTAATGAGAGCCTCCTTTAATATAGCCATATTTGATATGAACCTCGCCGGGAGGGTCTGCAAACAGTAGTTCCCCAACTGGAGGTATTTCAGCATGCCCCAGTGAATATTCAATAAAAGCTTCTTTCATGGGCTCATAAACATCGATGCTTGGCAACAAATCTGAAATCTCACTCCAATCAAGTACCATTGCATTACTCATGAGAGAACCTCAATCAACTTTTCACTGCTAATGTTGGCTCCGCAAACTACGATTAAGACCTGTTTATTCTGAAATTGATGCTGTAGTTTTGAGAAACCTGCAATTGCAACGCCTGCAGAACCCTCGATCATCATTTGGTGGCTGTTCATAAATTCTTTCATACTTCTGATAATTTCATCTTCGGTCAATAAAACGGATTGGTCTACAACAGAACGGCAGTACTCATACGTGATTGCATTTTCTTCCAATGCACCGGCCGTACCATCGCTGATAGTTTCCAAATGGTCAATGTCAATGATGGTGCCGGCTTCCAATGAATAATGCATGGCTGCAGAATTTTCCGGTGAACAAGCAACAATCTGGACACTTGGATGCATCTGTTTTAAGTAACCTCCTATCCCAGAAATCAGGCCTCCACCTCCTACGGCAATAAACACGGCATCAATTTCATCAACCTGTTGGCTGACTTCAGCAGCTATGGTGCCCTGACCAGCGATGACATCATAATCATTGTAAGGTGAGACATACGGATACCCGTGCTTGAGAGCATAAGCTCTAGCTGCTTGTTCGGTATCCCCAGAATCTTTGCCCTCAATATGCACTTGGGCACCGAACTGTTCAATCTTACTCAACTTGGCAGAGGAAACAGTTTCAGGAAGGAATATCAGGGAATCTAATTCCAGAATCTTGGAAGCGTATGCCACTGCAGATCCGTGATTCCCAGAAGAGAAAGTGATAATTCTCTCTGGATGTTCTAGTGCCAACAAACTCATTTTGTTAACCGCCCCTCTGGCTTTGAAAGAACCGGTAATTTGAAGGTTTTCAAGTTTTAATAGAACCTTGCAGCCTGAACTGTTGCTCATAGAATGCGAAAATTCTACCGGTGTCCTCCTTATGTGGGTTGCAATTCTTTCAAGAGCAGCATCAACGTCTTTACAGAACTCTGGATTCACAGTGATCTCCTAGGGTGTTTGTTCATGATTGGTTAAGATTCTTTGGTATATTTGAGCATATTTGTCCGCCATTGTGCCAACAGTGTAGGATTTAGCTTTCTCAGTATTTGCTCGTGCAATTTGTTCCATCAGGGTGCTCTCGGAATACAAACCCAGGATGGACTCACAGATGTCATCAATCGCATCGGGTTTGACTAAAAACCCATTGACACCATTTTCGATGATTTCAGAAATGCCACCTACATCTGTAGCAATAACCGGCAAACCAAAATCCAGAGCATCCAATAGGATTGATCCCAGGCCTTCATGACGGGATGGAAACAAAAAAATATCAAACGCCTTTAAATAATCCCCAACATTGTCCACCAGACCAACAAGCGCAATATTGTCGAGAGCAGCAGTTTGTTGCTTGAATAATTCAAAGTCTCGACCCTCACCAACAAGAACAAAACAAATTTCAGGATGTGAAGCAGAGAATCGCCTAGCGGTTTCAATAATTTGCAGTTGGCCCTTATGGCTGTCGTCCAGAGTGCCAATGTGGCCAACAACAAAGTCCCCTTTTAACCTGGAACGAATTGACTGCACTTCGCCAGAATTGAAACTAAACCCCGTCTTAGCACTGGGTATAACGCTGTAATTGAGCTTGATGCCCAAGGATTCGTTCACAATCTGGCCTATGGCATCGGATAAAGTCACTACCGCATTAGCTTTCGAATACACGCTCTGATTCAACCAACTTTGTCTTGGTTTTCTTTGCACCCTTCGAGTCAGCACGTAGGGAGTCTGCCGCAAATGGCCAGATACATGCAAGGTCAAAAATGCTCTCGACTCATGCATATGAACAATATCGACATTGGCAAAATGACCCAGGTATTGCAAAGGATTTATGCTGGTTTCAACAATTGTGAGATTGTCGACCGATTGTGACAATTCGGCAAGTTTGCCTGATTTTCTCGCGATCAGTTTCTGTTGCCAACCTTGGTTGCTCAGACGATCCATCAACAGATATGTCTGTCTCTCACCGCCGCGAAACCCAGTTGCCAAATTAACATGACAGAGGATTGGTTTGGTTTCAGTCATCAACATCAATCAACTGGTAGACAGTGCCGCAGTAAGGACAAGTTGTACTCTCAGTATCAACCGGCAAAAAAACTCTTGGATGCCCATCCCAATCATCGTAATCCGGCATAGGGCAAGACAAGGGTAGGTCTCGTTTGCTGATTTTTACAAATTTCTTTTGGTTTGTTGCCACAATTGCAGTTCATCTGATCTTATTAAAACAATAATAGAACAGCTCGGATAAACACTAAAGCTGTATCTCTGTAGAGGATTTAAAAAAAAGCCCCGCTGTGCAGGGCTTTTTATTCTTTGCGTAATGGGTTTTCTTTACATCATTCCGCCCATTCCACCCATGCCGCCCATATCAGGCATCGATGCCGCAGGCGCATCATCCTGTGGCGCCTCGGCAACCATTGCCTCTGTTGTTAACAACAGACCGGTAACGGACGCCGCATTTTGTAGGGCAAAGCGGGTTACTTTGGTTGGGTCAATAATTCCCATTTTAACTAAATCGCCATACTCATTGGTGGCCGCATTGTAACCATAATTACCTTTACCCTTTGCTACTTCATTAAGAACAACTGAAGCATCTTTTCCTGCATTGCTGACAATTTGTCGAAGTGGCTCTTCTAAAGCTTTTTTGAGAATGTTGATGCCAACATTTTGATCATCATTATCTCCCTCTAAGCCTTCCAAGGCAACTCTTGCTCGAATAAATGCAACACCGCCTCCGGTGACAACCCCCTCTTCAACGGCTGCTCTGGTGGCATGCAAAGCATCTTCAACTCGAGCTTTCTTCTCTTTCATCTCAATTTCGGTTGGAGCACCTACTTTGACGACCGCAACACCCCCGGAGAGTTTAGCAACCCGTTCTTGGAGTTTTTCTTTGTCGTAGTCTGATGTTGAGTCCTCGATCTCTCTATTAATTTGATCAATCCTTGATTTGATATCGGAACTAGTCCCAGCACCATCAATCAAAGTAGTATTGTCTTTGGTGATTTGAACTTTTTTGGCATTACCCAAGTCTTCTAAGGTTGCCTTTTCAAGACTCAATCCAACTTCCTCTGCAATCACCTGACCACCAGTCAAGATAGCAATATCTTGTAACATCGCTTTTCTTCGATCACCAAAACCGGGTGCCTTAACACCGGCGACTTTAACGATGCCTCTGATGTTATTCACTACTAGCGTAGCCAAGGCTTCACCTTCGATGTCTTCAGCGATAACCAATAAAGGTCTTCCAGATTTTGCCACACCTTCAAGCAAAGGCAATAAATCTCTGATGTTTGATATTTTCTTATCAAACAAAAGAATGTAAGGATCTTCCAACTCAACACTTTGGCTTTCAGCTTGATTGATAAAGTAAGGTGACAAATAGCCCCGATCAAATTGCATGCCTTCCACAATTTCAAGTTCGTTGTCCAATCCTGACCCTTCCTCGACAGTGATGACGCCCTCTTTACCTACTTTTTCCATTGCGTTGGCTATGATCTCTCCAACCGAAGGATCTGAGTTGGCTGAGATGGTACCAACCTGAGCAATGGCTTTATTATCCTTGCAAGGCTCTGAAATTGATTCCAGTTTTTCTACAACCGCTCTTGTGGCTTTATCTATTCCACGTTTGAGATCCATGGGATTGAATCCAGCAGAAACAGCTTTTACACCTTCCCTATAAATAGCTTGGCAAAGTACAGTGGCAGTAGTGGTTCCATCACCAGCAACATCGGAAGTTTGGGAGGCAACTTCCTTTACCATTTGTGCGCCCATGTTTTCAAAATTGTCTTCTAACTCAATTTCTTTAGCGACCGAAACACCATCTTTGGTAACCGTCGGTGCACCAAAGCTCTTATCAAGAACTACGTTTCTACCTTTGGGGCCAAGTGTTATCCTAACCGCATCAGCCAATACATTTATCCCGGTCATCATTTTCTGTCGGGCATTATTGCCGAATTGAACTTCTTTAGCAGCCATTTGTTTATCCTCTTATCTTATTTGTTTAAATTTAAATTTGTTGATCCGACGCAATGCATTAGTCCTCAAGCACAGCCATCACATCATCCTCTTTCATAACCACCAGTTCCTCGCCATCCAGTTTGACTTCTGTCCCACTGTATTTCCCAAACAGCACCTTGTCTCCAACCTTTAGGTCCAATGGGCGTATTTCGCCATTGTCGAGAACAAGCCCATTACCAACTGCAACAACCTCGCCTTTTATTGGTTTCTCAGTTGCGCTATCGGGTATAACGATACCGCCTGGAGAGGTTTTTTCCTCTTCCATGCGCTTTATGATTACACGATCTTGAAGTGGACGAATATTCATCTATCAGCTCCTCAATTTGTTATTTATCTATATAGATCCTATCCTAGTGCATGGTGCATTTTTAGCAGTCTCACTAGGAGAGTGCTAATCATAAGGATGGTTTAAAAAATTTCAAGTCAGAATAAGGTTTTTTCACTAAATAATCTCTAAATTGTCGAAAAAAATAATAAAATGATCAATTGGAACAAAATCCTTTTGCTTTTTGGAGTGTCTTAAACCGATATGATAAACACAGGCTACAACTTCATGGATATGGCTACAGCTTTTTTATTGGCCTGTGTGTTCTGCTTTGCTTCACCGGTATTGGCACAGCAGGTATTAAAACCTGAACAAGCTTTCCCAGTTACTGTCTCATATCAAGCCGATAACATAGTAATATCTCATGAAATTAAACAAGGGTATTACCTTTACAAAGATAAAATTTCTTATGCCAGTACCAGTCAAAACATACAATTGAGTCAAGCAGAATTGCCAGCAGGCAAGGCACATGTCGACGAATTTTTTGGCTCCACAGAAATTTATCGAGATTCAATGATTGTCAAAATCCCAGTGAACATTGTTGAAAAAGACTTGGTTGGCAACAATTTTATTATTGAAATCAAATTGCAAGGATGTGCCGATATTGGCTTGTGCTACCCGCCGCAGACCTGGCAAAGAAAAGTTTTTTTGGATCAGAGTGACCTTAACAAAGTCAATCCAATCAACATAACAAGTGAATCGGAACAATTCAGGCTTGGCAACCTGGTTTCAGATGGCAATATCTTCCTGGTTTTTATTACCTTTCTCGGTCTTGGATTTCTTCTGGCATTCACTCCGTGTCACCTGCCCACGATCCCCATTCTTTCTGGCATCATAATTGGCCAAGCTGGAACCACAAACACGCTTAAAAGTCTTTCACTCTCGCTAACTTACGTTGCGGGTATGGCCATCACGTATTCCACTGCTGGAGCTGTGGCAGCGATTGCCGGACAGCAACTTCAAGTCCTTTTTCGGCTGCCTTTATTTTTAATTGGTATGGCGATTCTGTTTGCAATATTAGGGCTTGGCATGCTTGGCCGATACAACATTCAAATGCCAGGCGTACTCATGAACAAATTTAATACCGTTCTGGCAAAACAAAAAGGTGGCACTTACATGGGGGTACTGGCAGTGGGTGCGCTCTCTGCGTTGCTGGTAACCGCTTGCATTGCTCCTCCTTTGGTGGCCACGTTAATGGTTATTGGTGAAAGTGGGAGTGTATTCAGAGGCATATTCGCTCTTTCATCGCTGAGTTTAGGCTTGGGCATTCCTTTGATTTTGATAGGTGTTTCTGCGGGTAAATGGTTGCCAAAAACCGGTGATTGGCTGAACACGGTTAAAGAAGTATTTGGTTTTATAATGTTTGGTCTTGCAATTTGGGTAGTAAATCCTTTTGTGTCATTTGAAACCATTAATATTCTATGGTCAATCTTGATCATTTTTGCCGGAATTTACTTTGGTGGTGTGAGAATTTACCAGCGTTTTGCGAACAGTATAGAAAGGAGAAAAGTTTACTCAGGCTTTGTCATTATTCTCATTGGCTGTGCCATGCTTATCAATCAACTCGTTGGGATGGAGAAAGAAAATACCAATCAAGAACTTTTTGCAGACAGCCAATCTTTATTCACTCCAGTTATTTCGGTCGAAGATCTTGACCAAAACCTCATCATAGCCGCCAAAGACAGCAGAATTACATTATTGTACTTTACCGCTGATTGGTGTGTATCCTGCAGACAATTAGAAAGAGAAACATTCACAGATGCAGCTCTTATCAGCCTTTTAGCAGAAATTAACACTGTCAAAGCTGATCTTTCACTCAATAACGAAAAAGACAAGGCACTGATGAGTAAATACAGCATTTTCGGTCCACCAACAATGTTGATATTCAATAGCAGCGGCAAGGAACAAAAGAGCCTCAGGAAAATTGGGGTAACCAAAGCTGAAGAGTTACTGAATGACTTAAATAGACTTAGGAACAATCAAGCTAGAGTATTGGGGGTGAGTCTTTGAAATTCAATTTGCGAAAAATTACTCAATTAGTGTTAGTGGTTTTGGTGGTTTTTTCCATCGTGAAATATTTTGAAGTTGAGACCCATCTCAAATCATGGCTGACCAATACCCAAGACAAAAAACCTCAATACATCGTTCCATTTTCTCTTCAGGACTTGGACGGCAACATGAGAAATATTAGCGAATGGTCTGACCGCAGGGTACTAATTAATTTTTGGGCAACATGGTGTGCGCCTTGCAAAAAAGAAATGCCAATGCTTCAAACAATGCATCTCAATAAAGAAGAATATGGTATTCAGATCATAGGCATTGCTGTAGATCATAATGAACCGGTACGAGATTTCATTAATGAATATGGAATTGAATTTCCAATACTCATTGGCCAAAGCAATGCTTACGAAATCATGCAACAATTGGGAAATACAGCTACAACTCTGCCTTACACAGTTGTTGTTGAGCCTGATGGTCTAATCTCTTGGTATAAAAATACTGAGCTTAAACCAGAAGATCTGCCTTCAATTCTGGGGTATTAAAGATAGAATCTTGATACTTCATTTGTTATATTTTCGTTGATTTTGCAGCTATATTCTAGGAAAATGTAGGTATCTTCTATAAACGTGTTAAATTAAATGTCTAATATATTAGTAATCAACGGACCTAATTTAAATCTTCTTGGAACAAGGGAACCAGACATCTATGGAGATAAAAGTCTCGATCAAATCAACCAAGAGTTAAGCGATATGGCCAAAGAAAATGGCTGCTTTTTGGAAACGTTTCAAAGTAATTCAGAATCAGAATTGGTCAACACAATACAAGAAAAATCCCAAACCACAGATTACATAATCTTCAATCCAGGAGCTTTCACACACACCAGCATTGCTCTGAGAGATGTGCTATTGGCTGTAGATATTCCTTTTATAGAAGTACACATCAGCAATATTTTTTCCAGAGAAGAGTTTAGGAAAAATTCATATTTTTCAGATATTGCCCAAGGAACAATTTCTGGTTTGGGGTTCAAAGGCTATGAGTTAGCACTGTTGTCAGCGATAGATCAGTTGTCAAAGGCATAGTTTTATGGACATTCGAAAAGTAAAAAAATTAATTGAATTACTTGAAGAATCAGATTTATCTGAAATTGAGATTACTGAAGGTGAGGACACTGTTCGAATAACCCGAAGAATACCAAAAGATCCCAAGAAAACAGAAGTTTACACATCTTCCGAAACCAATATCAGAGAACATGAAAGTGCACTCGAATCGCCAAAACATGGGCATCGTAACGATTTCCACAAAATTTTAGCACCAATGATAGGAACCTTTTTTCTGACCTCTGAACCAGGGGCTGAGGCATTTGTTAAGGTGGGCGACGAGGTTGCTGAAGGTGACACTCTATGCATCATTGAAGCTATGAAGATGATGAATCAGATTGAGTCCGATGTTGCTGGAATCGTTGAGAGAATCTTGGTCCAGAGTGGAGACCCAGTTGAATACGACCAGGTCTTATTTCTGATTAGCCAAAATTAACCATGCTTGATAAGGTCGTCATTGCCAATCGTGGGGAAATAGCGCTCAGGATTCTAAGAGCATGCCATGAATTAGGTATAAAAACGGTTGCTGTACACTCCACAGCAGACAGTAATTTAAAACACGTACTGCTTGCAGATGAATCCGTCTGTATTGGCCCACCAGAGTCGGCAAACAGTTATTTAAATGTACCTTCCATCATCAGCGCAGCAGAAGTCACAGATGCCATGGCGATACATCCAGGTTATGGGTTTTTATCGGAGAACGGCGATTTTGCTGAAAAAGTTGAAGAAAGTGGCTATATCTTCATTGGACCGAACCCCGAAACCATAAGATCGATGGGCAACAAAATGGCAGCAATTGAAATTGCCAAAGCTGCAGGGATCAATTGTATACCCGGATCGGATGGGCCCCTGGGTAAAAACCAAGAAGAAATTTATGAGATTGCAGATAAAATTGGCTACCCAGTCCTAGTTAAAGCTGCAGCAGGTGGAGGGGGTAAAGGTGTCAGAATAGCGCATACCAAGGCCAATCTTCAACACGCCATTGGCCTGGCAAAATCTGAAGCTAAAGCAGCATTTGGAGACGATGCCGTATATATGGAAAAACTGCTTGAGCAACCAAGACATATCGAATTTCAAATGCTAGCTGACGTTTACGGCAATGTTATCTGTCTGGGAGACAGAGATTGTTCAATGCAGAGAAATTGGCAGAAAATACTAGAAGAAGCACCGGCAATCGGTATCACGGCGGAACAACGTGAAGACATGACTCAAAAATGCATTACCTTGTGTCAACAAATAGGATATAGGAGTGCTGGAACATTAGAGTTCTTATTTGAAAATGGAGAATTCTATTTCATAGAAATGAATGCGAGATTACAAGTAGAGCATCCGGTGACTGAAATGATAACCGGGATTGACGTGGTTAAAGAGCAAATAAGAATCGCGATGGAACTTCCATTGTCTGTAAAACAAGAAGAAATAACCCATAAAGGTCATGCCATTGAATGCAGAATCAATGCCGAGGATCCGAAAACATTTATCCCATCACCAGGAACAGTTACATTGTGGCATCCACCGGGTGGGCCAGGGATTAGGGTGGACAGCCACCTCTATACTGGATACGAAGTTCCGCCCTACTACGATTCAATGATTGCTAAGATCATTGCCCATGCCAATACCAGAGAATCGGCAATCAATAGAATGCGGGTAGCATTGTCTGAAATGGTCATTGAGGGAATTAAAACAAATAAAGATTTGCAGATTGAAATCATGCAACACGATGCTTTTCACAGAGGTGAAACTGACACCAATTATTTAGAAAATAGATTGGGATTGTAAAAATTTTACAAACGCAGACGATCTTCAAGCCAGTCCATGTTATAGTCTTTGATACTTAAATTTTTTTAAGTTACTCATAAAATCAGTTACGCATTAACGTGCAACAGGGGAGTTTTCTTCGTGAAAGAAAAATTACAATCAAAAGCAAAGCAATCAAAAAATACACACCCTGCCAACGATTCTGTTAACGGAACATTAATGCACCGCACCCTCAAAGAATCCACTGAAACAGCGTTACAAGAATATTTCAAAACACTCAATGGCAATGCCCCCAATGGTTTATATAAGTTAGTCATCAATGAGGTGGAACTGCCACTCATCGAAGCGGTGATGGCGTTTACCAATAAAAACCAATCACAGGCAGCGGAAATTCTGGGCATCAATCGATCAACTTTGAGAAAAAAATTAAAGCTATTTGAACTCATAAAATAATTGTTTTTTACCGAAAACGTGTCAGATCAGACAGCAATTAAAATTAAAACAGCACTGATCAGTGTTTCCGATAAGAGTGATTTGGATCAACTTGCTGCAACCTTAAGATCCCATGACATTGCTATCGTCTCAACAGGTGGAACTTCTGCCTATTTAAAAGAACAGAACTTCAAAGTAACCGAAGTCTCTGCAATTACGGGTTTTCCTGAAATGATGGGTGGTCGTGTAAAAACACTCCACCCATTAATCTATGCAGGCCTACTCAATCGACCTGTGATTGATGACAAGCTCCTAGAAAAATACTCAATCACCAACATTGACTTAGTGGTAGTCAATCTCTACCCATTTGAAGAAACAATCGCCCAGCATCACTCTGATGCAGAGAAAGCAGTTGAAAACATTGATATTGGTGGTCCCAGTATGATCAGAGCCACTGCAAAAAATTATCACAGCAAAACCATCCTTACAGATCCAAGTGATTATGAAACATTAATCACCGAACTTGCCAACAACCAGGGTTGTGTTACCTACACTCTTAGAAAACAATTGGCCTTAAAAGCATTTGGGTACACAGCATGTTACGACGCTGCTATTTGGGATTATTTTTCTAAAAATCAGGACGACACTCTACCCCAGAAATTACCCATAGGATTGACGAAAAAAACGAATCTGAGATACGGGGAAAATCCTCATCAACGTGCTGCAATATACCAGCAAAAAGAAGTCGGGCCCAACACACTGGTTGGATCCAAACTGCATCAAGGCAAAGAGCTGTCTTACAACAACTTATTGGATGCCAATGCTGCAATAGGTTGTGTACAGAGTTTCAACGAACCAGCCTGCGTGATCGTAAAACATGTCAATCCTTGTGGAGTTGCAATTGGCAATGATCTTGATGAGGCTTACAAAAAATCATTCCATACAGATCCCGAATCAGCTTTTGGAGGGGTCATCGCAGTGAACCGAAACGTCGATGGTAAATTGATAAAAAACATCATCAACAATCAATTTCTCGAGCTCTTAATAGCGCCGTCATTTGACTCTGATGCTCTCAAAGCTTTGGAGGAAAAACAAAACATTAGGGTGATTGAGATGGATGGTGGTGAGAAGAATACCAATGATTATTCTGTCCAGACCATTGATGGTGGATTTCTTATTCAAGAAGGCGATGCAAAAACAATAGACAGACAAGACATCGATATTGTGACACTCCGTCAGCCGGAAGACGAAGAAATCAAAGACATGCTCTTTGCCTGGAAAGTTGTCAAATACGTCAAATCCAATGCCATTGTTTTTGCCAGACAACAACAAACCATAGGCATAGGAGCAGGACAAATGAGCCGTGTGATGAGCGCTAAAATTGCCAGCTTAAAAGCTGCATCAGCTAATCTTCATACCAAGAACTGTGTGATGGCCTCCGATGGGTTTTTTCCTTTCAGAGACAGCATAGAAATGGCAGCAGAATATGGCATCAGCTGTGTCATTCAACCCGGAGGATCCATCAGAGATGACGAAGTCATAGCAGCTGCTGATGAACACAATCTAGTGATGGGCTTTACCGGGATCAGGCATTTCAAGCATTAGCCATGGGTAAATCGTCCAAGGTTTTAGTCGTTGGTGGGGGTGGACGAGAACATGCATTGTCCTGGAAACTTGCTCAATCAAAGCATGTTGACACTGTTTATGTTGCCCCTGGCAACCCTGGATCCTCAAGTGAAGCAAAAATAATAAACGTTGAAATCAAGGCAACTGACATTGAACAATTAGCTCATTTTGCACAAAATGAGTCGATAGATCTCATTGTCGTTGGTCCAGAGGATCCTCTGGTTGCAGGGATCGTCGACGAGTTCACCAAGATCGGCATTAAATGTTTTGGACCCACTGCTGAAGCAGCACAACTGGAAGGATCCAAAGCTTTCGCAAAACGCTTTATGCAAAAATACAGGATCCCAACCGCAACTTATCAATCTTTTTCCGATCCTCATTCAGCGAAAAAGTTTTTAAAAAACTCGGTGTATCCAATGGTAATCAAGGCAGATGGCTTAGCAGCAGGCAAAGGGGTATTTATTGTCAACAATTTTGCGATGGCGGAAAAAAGCGTTGATGCCATCATGACCGATCATAAATTTGGATCTGCAGGAGCAACGATCGTTGTTGAAGAATTCCTGGAAGGTGAGGAAGCAAGCTTCATTGCCATGGTAGATGGGGTAAACATCCTACCTCTGGCTACCTCACAGGATCACAAGGCAATTGGGGATGGGGATGTTGGCCTCAATACCGGTGGGATGGGTGCTTATTCCCCTGCCTCTTTTGTGGACGACGAGCTCCAAAAAAAGATTATGGATGAGATCATGCTGCCAACTGTTCATGGTATGGTTGATGAGGGCATGCCATACAGAGGATTCCTCTATGCTGGTTTAATGATTTCAGATCAAAATGAGCCTAAAGTACTGGAATTTAACTGTCGCTTTGGTGATCCTGAAACGCAGCCAATTATGATGCGACTCTCATCGGATTTGGTTGAACTCATTCAAGCTTGTTTTAACGGAACCATAGAATCATTTCCAATTGAATGGGATGACCGCACTGCTTTGGGCGTTATCATGGCCAGTTCAGGCTATCCCGAGAAATATGCAACCGGCTTCGAAATTCATGGATTGGATGCAACGGATCTGGCATATCCAGAAGTAAAGATCTTTCACTCAGGAACGGCAATTCGCAATGGTAAAATTGTTACCAGTGGCGGCAGGGTACTGTGTGTCACTGCTCTTGGCAGAGATGTTAAACAAGCAAAAAAAGTTGCTTACGAAGCGGTCAAAAAAGTAACTTGGGATGGGGTATATTATCGTAGGGATATAGGCGATAAAGCAATAAAGCTATTGAACTAGCGTTTCATTGACTCAAAAAATGCAGCGTTGGTCTTGGTGTCTTTCATTTTGCTGATCAAAAATTCAATGGCGGCTACTTCATCCATGTCGTGCACCACTTTTCGTAACACCCACATTTTCTGTAACTCATCGGGTTCCATCAATAACTCCTCCCTTCGCGTTCCAGATCGGTTGATGTGAATGGCAGGGTACACTCTTTTCTCAGATATTCTCCTGTCCAGATGAATTTCCATGTTACCCGTGCCTTTAAATTCCTCAAAGATGACTTCGTCCATTCTCGAACCGGTGTCAACGAGTGCAGTTGCAATAATAGTCAAGCTGCCCCCTTCCTCAAGATTTCTAGCAGCACCAAAAAATCTTTTTGGTTTTTGCAGGGCGTTGGCATCAACACCTCCTGTCAAAACTTTACCCGAGGAAGGAGCAACCGTATTATAAGCCCTTGCCAAACGTGTTATGGAGTCGAGCAATATAACCACGTCCTTCTTGTGTTCAGCAAGTCGCTTGGCTTTCTCTAAAACCATGTCTGCGACTTGCACATGCCGTGTGGCTGGTTCGTCAAAGGTGCTTGAAACCACTTCTCCTCTCACTGTTCTACGCATGTCTGTGACTTCTTCTGGTCGTTCATCAATCAACAGGACAATAAGTATAGCCTCTGGGTAATTGGCAGTAATGGATGTGGCAATATTTTGCAGCAGTATCGTTTTACCTGCCTTTGGAGGTGAGACGATCAGGCCCCTCTGACCTTTACCAATCGGTGCAGCCAAATCAATGATGCGTGCAGTTAAATCCTCCAAACTTCCGTTCCCTTGCTCCAATATGAATCTTTCTTCTGGAAAGTAAGGGGTTAAATTCTCAAAGAGAACTTTGGATCGAACGTTTTCGGGTTCTTCAAAATTAATCTCGGCAACTTTTAACAAGGCAAAATACCGTTCGCTGTCTTTCGGAGGCCTGACAGAACCTGCAACGGTATCTCCGGTGTGTAAATTAAATCGTCGAATTTGGGTTGGCGAAACATAAACATCGTCAGGACCGGCCAGATAAGAGCTGTCTGCGGAGCGTAAAAAACCAAAACCATCCTGGAGTATTTCCAATACCCCTTCACCGTAAATTGGATGATTCTCAGCGGCATGTGCCTTGAGCATGGCAAAGGTAATGTCTTGCCTTCTGGCACGGGCTAAGTTTTCGATATTCATCGCCTCTGCTGCTGCCTGTAACTCAGAAATCGATTTTTTTCTCAGTTCTGGCAAGCTCATCAAATTGTTGCCGACCTCTAAATCAGCTTTAGAGACAATGTCATCTTGGGTAAAAGTTGGCGTTCTATCCTGGGTCTGGGTGGTTCTTTGGTGCCTGGGATTTCTTCTTTTCCCTTTGTTGTTTTTTGGATGTTTCATAAATTATAAATTGGAATCGATAAATTGCTTCAACTGACCCTTGGCCGCTGCACCTATATGTTGTGCCTGTACTTGGCCATCTTTGAATAAAATTAGGGTTGGAATGCTTCTCACTGCATATTGAATGGCGGTGTTGTTATTTTCATCGACATTGAGTTTTACAATTTTCACTTTCTTGGCATACTCCTCCGACAACTCGACTAAAAGGGGCCCGATCATTTTACAAGGACCACACCACTCAGCCCAGAAATCTAGCAATACCGGTATGTCTGATTGGAGCACATCCTGATCAAAATTTGCATCAGTTGTGTGAGTTAAACTCATTCTTTCTATATGAAGTTAATTGTTAAATTATTAGGATTCTGTTAGTTAATATCGATGTGTAGCTGGCTTGGTTTTGCCATCAGGTAGTGTATTCTCTCTCTATAAAGGAGGTGTTTCAAGTCTTTTTGTGTATTTTTAGTGATTTAAGTGAAAATATTGGTCTTGTAAAGTTTAGGCAAGAGGATCCAATGATAATACGAGTAAAAGCGATTAAAACTTAACTAGATAAATTATGAATATTTCAATCTTTGGAACTGGGTATGTTGGTTTGGTAACTGGCGCATGTTTGGCAGAGTCAGGGCATGACGTTCACTGTATTGACGTAGATAAAGACAAGATAGATTTGTTAAATTCAGGGCAAATAGCAATACATGAACCAGGATTGAAAGATCTGGTTGCATCTAATTTAGCCGCAGAACGCATTCATTTTTCAACCAACCCTGATGTGGCAATTAAACACGCAAGAGTCTTGATGATCGCTGTCGACACCCCAACCGATGCAGATGGATCTGCTGATTTACAGTATGTGATGGCTGTGGCGAAAAAAATCGCCGAGAAAATGGAAGACTCAAAGATTATTGTTACAAAATCAACTGTTCCAGTTGGAACAGCTATTTTGATCAAGCAAACAGTGGAAGCGACACTGGCTGAAAGAGGCAAGAAAATTGATTTTCAGGTTGCATCCAATCCTGAATTTTTGAAGGAAGGAGACGCCGTTAATGATTTCATGAAACCGGATAGGATCGTATTAGGCTGCGATGATGAATCCACTGAATTAGCCCTAAAATCCATCTATGCTCCTTTTGATAGCAGCCAAGACCGTTGCCTTGTTATGGATATAAAATCAGCAGAACTTACTAAATATGCTTCCAATGCAATGCTGGCAACTAAAATCAGCCTTATGAATGAACTCTCCCAAATAGCAGAGAGAGTGGGTGCTGATATTGAGCAAGTTCGGATTGGCATCGGTGCAGACTCCAGAATTGGTTATTCTTTTATCAATCCTGGAATTGGGATTGGAGGTTCTTGTTTTCCAAAGGATATTCGTGCTTTATCCAGATCGGCAAAAGCTCACGGTTACGATGCAAAGATTCTTAATGCGATTGAGGCAGTAAATCAGGCACAAAAGAAAGCCTTGATAGATAAAATTCTTTTTCATTTCAAAGAAAATGTAAATGGCCGTGTTTTCGGGCTTTGGGGGTTGTCTTTCAAACCTGAAACTGATGACATGCGAGAAGCGCCTAGTAGAGTGATCATTGAAACCCTTACTGAATTAGGAGCAAAAATTAAAGCCTTTGATCCAGCGGCAATGGAAAATTGTAAAAAATTATATTCTGATCAATCCAATTTGAGTTTTTGCAAGCATAGAGACCAAGCTCTAGAGGGCTCAGATGCATTAATAGTTGCCACAGAATGGAAGGCTTTTAGGTCTCCTGATTTCTCTAAGATGAAACGATTATTAAAGTCACCTGTAATATTTGATGGTCGAAATCTGTACGACCCTGCTGAATTGGAACAACTCGGCTTTAGCTATTATGCTATTGGCAGGGGTAAAAAAATCCATAGGTAGTTAAAATCAAAGAAGTCTATGGCTTTAGTCAATAAATTAATGCAATTTGCTATATAGATCATGTTTTTTTAATTAAGTTACTAGTTTCATTACAACGATAATGCACGACAAAAAAATATTAAATGAACAGTTAATTAGTTCAACTGTTGAAATCACCAAAGAAGCCGGAGAAGCCATCACTGAGATTTACAACTCCGATTTTGCTTACCAACTCAAGAAAGATTTATCGCCCATCACAGCAGCAGATAATCTG